>Ga0222662_1000012_pt1 | contig 219654 bp, 161 predicted proteins | sample AntAcemetagen600_FD_179821 | JGI IMG/M metagenome (GOLD analysis project Ga0222662, IMG submission 179821) | Saline water microbial communities from Ace Lake, Antarctica - #600 | ecosystem: Environmental > Aquatic > Non-marine Saline and Alkaline > Saline | place: Antarctica: Ace Lake... | reverse complement strand
CTGTCGTCGTCGTCGCCGGTGGCATCGTCGTCATCCGCGGCAGCGGAGTCGTCGTCGTCGCTGACGCCGAAGAGCGAGCCCGCCCCGTCGATGCTGCGCGGCTCGTACCAGCCCTCACCAGTGCAGCCGGCGAGCAGCAGCGCGAAGAGGACTGACTGGAGGAGGCGGATTCCCATCACAGTCATCCTGTCCCAGCCCCGGACACCCAGGGGTGCCCGCCGGGGAACAAGGTTGGCTCAGGGGAGCGAGGTCACGACCTCGTCATCAGCTGATCCCGTGGCGCCGCTTGTACTGGGACTCGATCCTGCGAGCCACAGGCTGAGGCAGACCCAGGCGGTCCGCGGCGGCGAAGGCCTCCGTCCGGCGGGCCTCATTTGGGACACCACCGGACCAGCTGTCGGCGAACGCGTGCTCGAGCACGAACCCGGCGGCCGCGTTCCGCATCGCTTTGCCGCGGGCGACCGAGATGCCGAGTCCCCGAGCAAAGCGGCGGCACGCCTCCTGCTCCTCGTCGGCGAGCTCGTCGTCGCTGAAACACAACCCCCAGGCCAGCATCAGCATCGTCTCCCGGACCTGGCCCTCGGAGGCGGCGCGTAGGTCTCCGTCGGTCAGGGCGGGGCCGTCCAGGAGCGCGTCCACCTCCAGCTCTGCAGGGAGGAACGTGGCCAGGAACTGCCGCTCGTCGTCACCGACCTCCCCATCGGCGGCTGCGAGCTCGGCGAGCATGCGGGCGAGCACAACGAGGTCTGCCTTGTCGGCGATGGGCGCCGCATCCAGCTGCTCGGAGAACTCCCCGCGCGGCGCGGCGGTCTCGCCGGCGTGGACCCACGCGGTGCCGTCCCATTGGAATCGATCAGACACGCTGCGGAAGGCCTGCACGATGGCGTTCTGCTTCTCCGCATCGGAGTACTTGCTGTCGATGGACGCGGTGAGGCTCTCCACCGCCGACCGGGCATGGCCCCCGGCGAACTTGCTGAGCATGTTCACGTCCCCCAGCGCGCCGTTGACGGCCCGGGAGATGGCGAAGCCGAGGTTGGACAGCAGCTTGCGCTGCGCGGTCGCCCGGGTCGCGCCGGCGAGGTCCTTGCTGCGCTCCAGCCGGGCCGAGGCACCGACGGGGGTACCGCTGGACCCGGCCTGAAACACAACCGTCAGCACCGTCCCTTTCTGTTCGGAGGATTGGACGAGCGGGGCGATCGAGGCGTAGTCCATCTTCATCTGTTGGGTATATCACGCACCCTGCGGGACCCCTGGGGGTGGGGCAGACAAGCAAAGGGCCAGCCCCCTGATGGGGACCGGCCCTTTGACTACGCCAATGCGGCTGGGGGCTTAGGGGTTCTCGAAGGAGTTGTTCATCTTGCGATCGAACTTCGTCTTGCCCTTCATCTTCTTCGCGCCGCAGCAGCGCTTCTTCCCCTGGATGGTCGCCGGCGTCTGGCCCGCCGAGCCGCCAGACACGACCGGGCCCGCGCCCTGGTCCACCGTCACCTCGATGTCGAGCGCGCCCTGCTGGAGCACGCCGAACACCGTCTGGGTGGTGGACCGCAGGTTGTAGCCGCGCTTGTCGCCGTCAAAGCCGAGCGCCAGATCCTGGACCGTCTCGTCCTGGCTGACGTTGATCGACACGCCCTTGACGTTCATGACCTCGCCGACCGTGGACACCGAGATGTCCTCGCCCACGAGCGAGACCTCGACCTCACCGGTCCCGGCCGAGCCCGCGTCGCGGGTGATCTGCACCGCCAGCACGAGCCCACCGGTGGAGACCTCCTGCCAGCCGCCGTCGATCTGCACGTCCTTGGCGAACACGCCGATGGTCGCTCCGCTGCCATCCATCAGCGTCGTCGTGACGCTCGCGACCCCCGACTCCTGCAGGTCGGTGATGGCGTTGGTGAACAGTCGCTCCACCGCGTTGGGCCCGAACGACGATGCGTACAGGTAGTCGGCACCCTCGCGGCGCGCCGTGGCGGTGACGGTCTCCAGCGCGAAGCTGTCGGAGAACACTGTCGCGGCCACGGTCAGGAACCCGGCCTCGTCCAGCACCACGACGTCCTCGACAATCGCGGTCACGCCAAAGGCCGCGTACGTCTGAGACTCGGCGATCATCACGCCGTCCTGGGGCACGGTGACGATGAGGTCGAGGTCCTGCCCGACGTAGTCGCCGTTGAGCTCAGGGACGCTCGCCGTCCAGAGCCGGTCAAAGCCTGCGTAGGGCAGCGAGAGCCCGTTGACGGTCACGATGTCGGCGCCGGGCGTGATGCCCGCAGCCTCGAGCGCGCTGGGTGTGCCCTCGATCACGACGTCGAGGCTGTTGCCGCGCGGGTCGATGATCACGGTGATCTCGGGCGAGCCCACCGGCGAGGTCTCGATCAGCGCGTTGGTGAAGTCAAAGACCTCGGCGAAGCCGGCGATCTCCAAACCGTTGCCCATGGGCATCCCGGCGTAGAGCGCCCGGGCGGTCACGATGTCGGTGAACGGCACGGGGCCTACGCCGACCCCTTCGCCGATGATCATGAACTCGGGTACCTCGGACTCGGCGTCGCCACGCAGGGTGGTGGTGACGAGACCATCGCCCTCCACGGTCAGCTCCAGCACGCTGTCCTCGATCTGAACCGGGGACGGCGCCGGCAGCGCGCGGCCGCTCAGGATGCACAGATCGCCGGTCTTGCGGAACGTGCAGGGCGGCGTGGTGCGCTTGTAGGTCGTGCTCGGCAGTCCGTCGGCGTAGGCGAGGTTGCGGTCGAGCATCGCTGCGCCGTCCTCGAGCGTGACGTCCACGATGAAGTCGCCGCTGCCGGTGCCCGCATCGCCAGTCAGGTCCCACTGGACCCACTCGCTCGTGAACGGGAAGACCGCCGTCTCTTCCTCTGCGTCTGAGCCACCATCCTCGGGTGTCAGGGTCACCTCGAGCGAAGCGACGTCGCCGATGAGCGGCCCCGTCAGCGTGAACTCGGTGGCGAACAGGTAGTCGGCCTCCTCGGTGACGCCGATGTACGCCGCGGCGTCCCAGGCCAGCGACGAGAAGTTGGCGTTCGCTGCGAACGGCGTGCCCTCCTCGTACGTCACCACGAAGCCCGAGACCACGTCACCGACGGGCTGGCCCTCGGCGTCGAGCGGCTGCAAGCTCGCGAGGTAGCGCTGGTCGATGGCGTTCTGGGGATCCACGAACTCCACGTACGTCTCGAACGTGCGCTGGGCGACGGTCGGGGCCGCGGACACAGCGTCCAGCAGCGGTGCGCCGGTGGCGGCGTCGGTCACCTCGATGGTCGCGGTGGAGTCGACGAGCTCGTCGTGCAGCACGGTGGCCCGCACCCGCACGTTGCCGCCGGACTTGGACACGCGCACCTTCTCGATGCCCGCGATCTCGAGACCCTCGTCGGACGCCGTCTCGGTCACGATCGTGCGGTCCACAATCGCGCCCGTGGTGTCGCGGGCGGTGGTGTCCATGAACGTGACGATGCCGTCGAGTGCGTCAGCGGCGAGGCCGCTGATGTTCTTCTTCCAGATCTCACGCACGTGCTTCAGCTCGGTCGCCTCGCCAGCGACGGTGACCGCAGGCGCCGCGCCAGAGAACGCGCCCATGTCCGCCGGAGCGCCGATGAAGACCACGCGCACGTTGCCCTTCGCGGTGATGCGGGCGGTGGCGTCGATGTTTGTGTTCGGCAGGGCGAAGTCCACGGTGGCGGCGGGGTCCACGACCACATCGGTGGGGTCGAAGCCGTCCACGGCGACCGTCAGCGAGCCGCCCGCGTAGCCCGTGGGAGCCGGCCAGTCGTAGGCGGCGCGGACTTTTTTGGGCGATGTGATGGTGGTGGTCGGCACGTCCACGGCGTTGCCGCCGGCGTCCGTGTAGGACAGGTCCACGTCCACCGAGTCGATGGCCTCACCGCCGTCGTCTTGGGTCACCACGACCGACTTGTACAGGCCGTTGGGACGCCGCTTGACGCGGGTGCGGCCGGCCTTGATGTTGGCTGCCTGGGCGACGCCGACGGAGTCGAGAGAGCGCGCGATGCCGGGGAGGCCGACCGCGTCCGCGACGTCTGCCGCGGTGGGAGCGAGGCTGGGCGCGGCGAGGGCCGGCAGCAGCAGCGCGGTGTAGAGAAAGGGCTTGTAGGTCATGAGAGCGAACTCCTCCAGGTGAGCGCGCGGTCCCCCACGGACGCGTGCTCTGGTTGTGGCCTGGAGGCTATGGGCAGCGACGGGCGGTCACACCCCTACGGGATCTCACACGCGGTCAAGAAACGGTCACCACCACCTTGCCTCGCACTTCGCCGCTCTCGACGGCGCGCATGCGCTCGGGGATCTGAGCGAGCGTGCAGCGCTCCTCGAAGGCGGGGACAAGGGTGCCCGTGGCGATCATCTCGGTCAGCGCGTCGAGGTTGTCGCGGCTCGGATCCGACACGAACACCACGATGCGCTGCTTTGTGAATAGGTTCGCCAGCGCCAGATAGGCGAGGCGCGGCATGGGTCCCAGCAGGGACTCGTCGACCGGGCCTCCGATGGCGATGTAGGCGCCCCGCGGCGCCAGGACCGTGCGGTTCTCGGCCAGGGTGCGGGTGCCGGCGACGTCCAGGATCAGGTCCCAGGTCTGGCCGGATGCGACGTAGTCCTGGGTTGCGTAGTCGATGACGTGGGCCGCGCCGAGCTCGCGAGCTCGCTCGTGGTGTCTTGTGCTGCACACGGCGGTGACCTCGGCGCCGTGGGCTTTCGCCATCTGCACGACGTAGCTGCCCACGCTCCCTGATCCACCATTCACCAGCACGCGCTGGCCCGGCTTGATCTTGCCGTGGTCCCGCACCGCGCACAGCGCCGTGATCGCCGCCAATGGCAGGGATGCCGCCTCCTCGAACGAGAGGCTCGGTGGCTTGCGGCCGAGCACGTTCGCCTTCGCCACCGCCAGCTCGGCCCAGGTCTCCCCGAACGTGACTTCGCCGAAGACCTCGTCGCCCACGCTCCACTCGGTGACGCCTGCGCCCACCGCTTCGATGGTTCCGGCGACGTCTTGGCCGAGTCCCCGGGTCTTGGGCCGGCGCAGCCCGGTCATCAACCGCATCAGATACGGGACTCCCTGCATCACCAGCTTGTCGCCGGCGTTGATGGACGAGGCGCCCACGCGGATCAGCACCTCGTCGGCGGCGATGGTGGGGGGCTCGATGTCCTCGAGTCGCAAGACGTCTGCGGATCCATAGGTGTCTCTGACGATGGCTTTCATGGTGTCCTCCTGCGCAGCTGCTCGAGCCCCGCGAGTAAGAGTTCGAGTCCAAAGCTGAAGTCCTGCACGCCGTCGTGCTCGCCGTTGATGACCGCGAGGGTCATCTCCGTCATGTGCGGGTAGTCCTCCGCGGAGAGTGACGGCAGGTACTCGGCGGCGACGTCGCTGTACTCGTCGGGCTGGAACGGGAAGTTGAGCTCCTGAAGCGTGAAGCCGTACAGGAAGCTGTCCACGGCGTTCCAGGCGCGGTCGGCGAGCTCGATCGAGAAGCCGGCACCTCGCAGGATGCCGATGGTGGCGTCCACGTACCGGAGCATCGCCGGACCGGGATTGGAGCGAGACATCAGCAGCATCGCCGCCCAGGGGTGGCGCAGCAGTACGTCGTGGGCGGAGGTCGCACGTTGGCGCATGGCGGCTTGCCACTCGGTGCCAGGAGGTGGCAGCACGATCTCCGCGACCACCGCGTCCACCATCCCGTCGAGGATGGCGGCCTTGTTCTTCACGTGGTTGTAGAGCGACATCGCTTCGACGCCCAGCTCCTGGCCGAGCTTGCGCATGGACAGCGACTTGAGCCCGTGGGTGTCTGCGTAGTCGACGGCGGCGCGCAGGACGCGGTCCCGCGTGAGAGGGACGCGATCGGCGGATCGGGGGAGCCCGTCGGTGGGTGGCACTGGGGTCATCGGGCGCGGCCTTTCCTCATCGACATACAGCGTAAGTTTGCTGGGCCGACGATAGGCTTACGCCGTAAGTTCGTCAAGGGCGTGGGTGGAGACTGTTGGGGGCGCCAGGGCCCAGGGGGCGGCGATCGGCGCCAGGGATCGGCGATCGCCGCCAGGGAACGGCGAGCGGCGCCAGGGAACGGCGATCGCCGCCAGGGAACGGCGATTGGCGCCAGGGAACGGCGATCGGCGCCAGGGAACGACGATCGCCGCCACGGACCGGCGATCGGCGCCACGGACCGGCGATCGCCGCCAGGGAACGGCGATCGCCGCCACGGACCGGCGATCGGCGCAAGGGACCGACGATCGGCGCCCGGACCGGCGATCGGCGCCACGGACCGGCGATCGGCGCCAGGGGGCGGCGATCGCCGCCAGGGCCCCGGCGATCGCCGCCAGGGAACGGCGATCGCCGCCAGGGAACGGCGATCGCCGCCACGGACCGCGATCGGCGCCACGGACCGCGATCGGCGCCAGGGACCCGCGATCGCCGCCAGGGCGGACACTCGCACCCCCAGACTGACTGTCTGGCCACCTCAGTGTCCGGCAGCGCACCAAAATCGACGACCGGGGCCCCAAAATCGGCGCCCAGCGCACCAAAATCCCCGCCAGGGCAGACACTCGCACCCCCAGACTGGCTGTCCGGCCACCTCAGTGTCCGGCAGCGCACCAAAATCGACGACCGGGGCACCAAAATCGGCGCCCAGCGCACCAAAATCCCCGCCAGGGCGGACACTCGCACCCCCAGACTGACTGTCTGGCTACCTCAGTGTCCGGCAGCGCCCCACAATCGACGACCGGGGCCCCAAAATCGGCGCCCAGCGCACCAAAAATCGGCGCCAGGCCCCGATGATCGGCGCCAGGGCGGACACCCGCACCCCCAGACTGACTGTCTGGCCACCTCAGTGTCCGGCAGCGTCCAGCGCCCAGCACCCGCGCCCAGCGCCCAGCGCCCAGCCCTCTGCTAGCTGAGGGTCTCGACCCGCTCTTCCTTGCTCACGATGTCGGTGATGCGCACGCCGAGTCGGTCGTCCAGCACCACCACCTCGCCGCGGGCCAGGACCTTGTCGTTCACGACGATGTCCAGCGGGTCGTCCGCCCCCTGGGTCAACTCGACCACCGAGTTCTTGTCGAGGCGCAGCAAGTCGCGGATCAAGATCCGCGTCTGGCCCAGCCGCACCGTCACTTCGAGGGGCAGGTCGAGGATCATGTCGAGGCTTGGCTCCGACGTGCCCGCGGCCGCCGCCGCGGCTCCTGCTGCGTGATGAATGTTACGAGACATGCTCAGTCTTCCTTCCGATCACCTGGGCGATCTGCACGGCTTTGTTTCCATTGTGTGCACCTGGGATGCCAGTGAACTTCGGCACTCCCTGCACGTATCCCGTCGTCATCTGGCGCGGATCCATGAACAACACGTCCCCCACCGACAGCGCCAACAACTCCCGCACCGACACGCGCTGCTGGGCGATGGCCACCTCCACATCCACCTCGAAGTCAGGCACCGCGGGCCGCAAGGGCGCCGGCCCTTCGGCCTGCTTCTCCTTGACCTGGTCCACACCCTCGGTCGCCATCGCGTCGGCTGCGCTCTGAGGCAGCACCACCCCGACCATGCCGACCGTGCGGCGCCCCAGCGCGATCTCCAGCAAGGCTGCGATCACCGGCGTCCCCTCAGGGATCGCGCGGGCCGACGCGCCATTGCTGTCCACCGAGGTGATCGGGAACGCCAGCGGCTCGCCCGGATTCCAGGCCATGCCCAGGTCCTGCAAGAACCCGCCGACCCAGCGACGAGACACCCGCAGGTCCAGCTCCGTCACCGAGCGCATCTCGCGCCGCCGACCCTGAGGTGCGCCGGACATCGCCGCGCCGCCCATCAGTCCCTCCACCAGCTTCTCGACCACCTCGGGCTCCAGCGACACCAGCCCGGTCGATGCGCTGCCCGGCACCCGGAACTGCATCGCCGCGAGCTCCCGGGCATCTACCTCGAAGGTCTCCGCGAAGTGCGAGAACCGCGTCTCCTCCAGCCAAGTCACCGACACCGACACCGGCGCCTCGAGGATGTCGGACAACCGCGTCCCCAGCGCCGACCCCGCCTTGGCGAAGATCGAGCTCAGCCGCTCTTCGCGCTGCAACCCGCCGATCCGGCTCTCGCCAAAGCGGAATCGGGGCAGCTCAGCGCCGTCGAGGATGACCGAGTCCGAGTCACCGTTCTGCTCATCGGGCAGGACGTCCTGCTCGACGGCTGCGCGCAGCGCATCGAGCTCGTCTGAGTTGAGGATGCCGTCCATGGCTACTGCACCACGAACTCAGTGAGGTACACGCGGGCGATCTGGCCTTCGGTGATGAGGCGGTTGAACCGCACGATCAGCTCCTCGCGCACCCGGGTCTTGCCCTCGAGGCCCATGACGTCTTCGTAGGTCTTGCTGCTGAGCAGGGAGATGACCGCGTCCTTGAACTGCGCTTCGCGCGCGTTCACCTGCTTCACCACGGTCGAGTCGCCGACCTCGAGCTCGATGCGGCAGTTCACATAACGCAGGTTCCCGGGATCGAGCAGGTTCACCACGAAGTTGCCCAGGGGATGAATGACCCCCACGACGGCCTCCGCGCCGGTGGGCTTCACCGCCTCCTCGCCGCCGGAGTCCACCTTCTCGACCACCTCTTGGGCCGCCACGATCTGCTGCTTGAGCGAGTTCACCGAGGTAAACGCGAAGCCTGCGCTCCCCATCGCCATCATCAGCGCCACGATCAGCAGGATCATCAGCAGCTTCGTCTTCTTCTGAAGCCCCACCAGCGTCTCTTCGAACGCCTCGTCCTGCATCAGGTCTTGTTCGGTGTCAGCCATGTCTACTCCGGTGGGTTCTTGCGGTCAGGGGCGTCGGGCGGGACCTCGCGGATCTCCCGGGCCTCCCCGTAGAAGTAACGGTCCGACGCCGACGTCACGGTCATGACGATCTCGACGCGGCGGTTGGATGCGCGACCCGCCGACGTGTCGTTGACGGTGCGCGGGAGGAACTGCGCGTGCGCGCTGGCCTTGAGTCGATGCCCCTGCACCGGGCCCGACTCGGCGACGTACTGGAGCACCGCCAGCGAGCGCGCCGCGGAGACCTCCCAGTTGGAGCTGTAGTAGCCCGAAGGGGCGGAGTCGTCCGCGTGGCCGATGAACTCGGCGACCGCGCTGCCCTCGGCCAACGTGCCGGCGAGGTCATCGAGGAAGGGATACGCAGTGGGGAGCACGTCGGTGCTGCCCGGCGCGAAGAGCAGCGAGTCCGGCAGCGCGATGAACACCTTCTCGTCCTTGTGGCCGATCTGGATGAAGTCATTGCTGACCTTGTCGTTCTGCTTCTTGACCAGGCGCTCCAGGGTCGTCATCAGCTCGAGCTCGCCCTGGGCGATCTTCGGCATCTTGCTGATCTCGCGGCGGCCTTCCCGGGGCTGGCCACCTCCCTCGAGCACACCGAGCGCGCCACGCAGCGAGCCCAGCGCCAGCTTCACCCGCTGCGAGTCGAGCGTGGACATGGACAGGAGCAGCACGAAGAACGTCAGCAGCAGGGTCATCAGGTCCGCGAACGTGACCATCCAAGCCGGCGCGCCCGCCTCGCACTTGCACTCCTCTGCTTCTTCAGCAGCCATCAGGCGGCTTCCTGCACGCGCTGCTTCGGCTGCACAAAGCCGTTGAGCTTCTGCACGAGGATGCGCGGGTTGTCACCAGCCTGAATGGAGAGCAAGCCTTCGGTGATGAGCTTCTTCTGCTCCACCTCCTGGATCGACCGCTGCTCGAGCTTGGTCACGAGCGGCAGGAAGACGACGTTGGACAGCAGCGCGCCGTAGAACGTCGTCACGAGCGCGACCGCCATGGCCGGGCCGATGGACGCGGGGTCGCTCATGTTCTGGAGCATCTGGATGAGACCGATGACGGTGCCGATCATCCCGAACGCCGGAGCGTAGGTGCCCGCGGCCCGCAGGACCTCGGCGCCGGTGGAGTGGCGCGACTTGATGTAGGAGATCTCGGTGACGAGGATGGACTCGATGGTGTCGGCCTCCTGGCCATCGACGACGAGCTGCAGCCCCTGCTTGTAGAACTCGTCGGTGACCTCGCCCGCGGCGGTCTGCAGCGAGAGCAAGCCCTCCTTGCGCGCCCGCTTCGCCATCTCCTCCATGCCGGTGATGATCTCGTTGTTCGTCTGGGCCTTGAAGAGGAACGCCTTCTTGAGGATCCCCATCGCGCCGAGCACGTTCCCCATGGGGAAGCACACGAGCGTGGCCCCCAGCGTTCCGCCGAACACGATGACGATCGACGGGACGTTGAGGAACGTCATGGCGCCATCGCCGCTGAGGATCGTCCAACCGACGAGGCCGAGCGAGACGATGATGCCGATGAGAGTCGCTGGATCCATGCCTGCCGCTCCTTGGTGGTCGTCTCGCTCGAACCCCCATGGTTCAAGCCTTACCGAGGGATAGAGCAAGGGCCGTGCCAGCTCGCGCTGGGAGTCCTCACCGTGGCCCTCGATCCCGCGCCGTTGCACGCCGGGACCACCTTGCGCTCCTTATCGGTTGGAGGCCTGCAGAACTGAGTCCGCAGGGGAATCGGGTCGGATCGCCAGGATTCCGACACGCGGTTCTCGGGGGGTATGACGGGATCCCGACGCAGGCTCCCAGGCACGCGTCGCCAGGCTGACGGTCGCTGGATGAGCGCGCCAACGAGGGGCCGCTACGCGCGCTCGGTCTCCCGCCAGGCCACCCAGCCGGTGGGGATCGCGAACACCAGCCCGGCGAGCAAGCCGTGCAGCACACCTGAGCCCACCGCCAGCGCCATCGACGCATCTGCGGGGAGGATGGAGGCACCGAGCACGTCGATGGGAAGCGCCACTGTCCACGCCAGGACGGTGGCGAGGATCCAAGGCCTCACCGAGTCCACGTGGTGGCGCAGCTCGATCGCCTGGGCACCTCCGATCAAGAGGCCGCCGAACGCGCCGCCCACCGCGCTCGCCACGATCACGAGGATGAGCGGCGGGTCGAACGGCTCCGCTCCGACAGCGGCGGCTTCGGGCGCGAAGAACAGAGACGGCGCCATCCCCAACGCCCACGCGAGCGCGGCCACCGCAGCGGTCCAGCCGGCAAACCGGGACAGGCGCAGTCCGCGCAGCCGCTGGGCCAGCAGCAACCCCTGCGCGGCGCCGATGAGCGCGCCCTCAAACAGGCCGACCCCCACAAAAGCAAGCAAGACAAGGGCTGCCTGAAGCGGCGTGCTCGGTTCCCCAAACGCCGACATCATCCCCACCGCCACGGCCCCCGCGATGCCGATCGCGGAGAGCTCAGCGAGCCCACAGGCCAGCAGCCACCTGCGCCAGAACGAGCGTTTGGTCGTGCGCGACCGCACGTAGACGTCACCGAGAGGCTCGACGGTCACCGCCCGGAGCAGGGTCGCAGCTAGGTCATCGCGGGAGCAGTGGTCCAGCGACTGCACAACCGGCGCCCGAGCGACCAGGGGCCCACCCACCGACTCGCCTCCCGACGACAGTCGCGGTGGGCGCACGAGAGACAGCTCCAACCCGGCCGCGAGCAGCTCCTGCTCCTGGGTGCGGCGGTCGTCCAGCACCGGCTGGAGCGACTCGGCGGCCACAGCCCAGCGATAGAAGGGGCCGAGGCGAGCTACGTCGCCGGACATCGCGCCGGTGACGACCGCGACCCGCGTGATGTGGTGGGAGTCGAGCGCGTGCAAGAGCGCGCGGCCCGCGGCAGAGCTGAAGTCCGGGGGAGACGCGCGGCCTGGCCCCAAGGCCGAGATCACCGCATCGCAGTCAGCGAGCAAGGCAACGACGACGGCGGGGTCGGTGGCATCGCCCACCTGCACCTGCGCACCGGGCAGCTCGCAGGAACGATGCACCAGCCCGACCACCTCGTGCCCCTGCGCGACCGCGAGGTTGACGACGCGCCGGCCTGTTCTCCCCGCCGCCCCCAGAACCGGGCTGAGCCTGGGTATCTGGAATGGGGGGTGCCCCGACGGGGCAGCAACAGCGCGAGTAGCCCGCTACTCCGTCGGCCGTGCGGCGCGGAATCTGCGGGTGGTGGCGGCTCGCTTGCCCAGCGCGAACGACAGGTCTTGCACCAGGGCCTCATCGCCTCGCACCCGGACCTCCGCTGACTCTCCCCGGCGCGTGCCCGGGTAAGACTTCGGGAACGGCTGGCCTGCCACGGTCCCTGAGACGGACCCGTCTTCTCCAAAGATGAGCTCCACGGGCTCGGGGCTGCCATCGCAGCGAAACCCCCCGTTCATCTTCGGCATCTTCGCGGCCCCGCGGACCCGGATGTCCCGTCCGACGCGGACTTCGCGGCCATCGGCCACTCGAATGATCACGTCGGACTTCGAGCGGCAGATCATGTCGTACGTGACGCGAATCTCGAGCGACTCCTCCATCGCCGGCAGCTTGCCGACCCGCGTCTTCTCCCGCAGCTGAGCGGGCAGCGCAAACCGGTCGTAGGTGAGCTCGGTCACCTCCTCGGACTGCGAGTTCGCCCCGGTGGGGATCTCGCCGTCGGCCAGGCTGCCCGCCCAGGTGCTCCCCTCGAAGTCCCAGGCCCGAGCGCGGTCCTCCAGCGAGAGGAACCAGCTGAGCCCGGCCGCTCCCGAGCGCGACTCGAACGGCCCGAAGCCCGCCCCATCGACCCGCACTGCCACCCGGTCCCCGTCAAACCAGATCTGCACGTCGTGCTCGGCCTGGCGGTCCCCGAACTCCAGCGATGCCCCCGAGCGCGCCTTCATCACCAGCTTCTCACTGTCGAGGATCAAGGTAAACGCTGGGTCGTCGATGTCCGCCTCGCCGCCGTCCCAGCGAATGCTCGCCAGCCCGAAGGTGAAGTCGTCGCCCTTGCTGCGGGACTGGGAGCGGAAGCGGGCGTAGGCCGGCCCTGCGGCGAGCAGCCCGTTCAGATCGCGGTACAGATCCTGCTGGTTGCGGCGCGAGATGATCTCGAAGCGGGCCACCACATCGGCTGAGTCCTCCTCAGGAGCGGCGGTCGGCGCAGCCTGGGCGGTGATCTCGCTGGCGACCGCTCCGATCAGCTTGCGCAGACGCTCCAGGGCCGGCGCGACCGCGGGGTTGGCGACCATGCCCCGGCTCATCTCCTCGTAGGTGACCAGCAGCGAGTAGGCGAGCATGGTCTCGTTCAGCTTCTCGTAGGCGAGGCCCTTGATGACCAGCGCTTCGTACAGCAGCGGGTTGAGGCGCAGCGCCGAGGACGCGGAGTTCACGGCGCGCTCGAAGTTGCCGTCGTCCAGATCCTTCTGGGCCAGCGCGATCTGGCGGGCGGCCTCCTCTTCCAGTTGGGCGGACGCGGTGACCGGGACCCCGGCCAGGACCAGCGCCAGGAGCGCGATGCAGAGACGGAGCGCGCTCATCGGTTGCCCCGGCGGGTCGCACCGTGCTGGAGCGCGCGATCGTCGGGCGCCACGACGCCGCTGTCGTCAGCCACGTCCACCGACTTCTCCTCCAGCAGGAACTCCCACGGCTCGGCCTCGCCGCTGTACTCGACGATCCCGCCAAACACGTAGTGCCCCGCGGCCACGACCTTGACCTCGTAGCTCCAGCCCAGCATCAGCGGGAAGGCCTCGCGCTGGGATGGGGAGTGCAGCTCGTCGATGGAGAACGCGCCGTCGGGGCCGGTGATGGCCAGGCCGAGGAGGTCGGCGGCGGGGCGGTTGTCCTTGCCACGCAGCGGCGTCACAGGGCGAATCTCGATGCGGGCCTCGCGGAGCGGGTTCTCGCTGCCCGCCGCGTAGCCAAACACCGAGCCGCCGATGATGGGGCCGGAACGCGCAGGCTTGCTCGCGGCGGGTTTGCTTGCGGCGGGGGCCGCGACCTTGGCGGGGGCGGGGGCGGAGGCGGCGACCTTCGACGGCGCGGCGCTGTCCGAGGCGCAGATCTGGTCAAACGCAAAGACCGCGCTGGCGAAGTTCTTGAACTTCGGCTTCCGGTCGGAGGCCTCCTTCATCATCTTGCTGCAGTCGCCGAACAGCTCGGGGAACTGCTTGCGGTAGTTGCGCTTCTTGATCTGGATGGACTGCCGGTCGTCCTTGACCACCATGTAGCTCTCCGCCGGGGCGGTGGAGATGCCCATGACCGTGTCGTCGTTGCCGGCTGCCTTGGCGTCGTAGAAGACCTGGATGCGCCCATCGAAGCCGGGGTTGAGCAGCTGCATGAGCGCGAACTTGCGCTTCTTCCCCGGCAGCAGCGCCTGCTTGAAGACGACCCAGTCCCGGCCCATCGTCCCCTCCCAGTCGGCGGTGGCGAAGTCCCAGGGGTTGTCGATCTGGTCGCTCATGGCGGCGAGCTTCGCGAGCGCGCCGGGCTTGTGGCCGAGCTCCTGCACGTCGGCCGCCTTAAACTTGATCTTGCGCCCGTCGTCCGTCTTGAACGTGAGCGAGCGCAGGTTCCCGTTGACGAAGGCCGCCCACGGGATGTTCCCGTCGATGCGCTCACCTCCCTTGGGGATGATGTAGCTCGGCTGACGGGCGTCGATTCCCGGGATGGGCGAGAGGAAGCCCTGGGCCGATGCGAGCGAAGCGGTGCAGAGCGTGGCGAACAGAGCGAAGACAAAGAGACGGCGCATGAGGACTCCAGGGCGGGACGGGCGAAGCGGCTACCCCGGGGCGTGTGTGCGGGGGGAGCGCATTCAGTCTCGCGGCTGGACGCCTTACTGACGCTTACTGGGGTTGACCGGAGCTGACTGGGCCCTGGATATCACGGGGCGCGACGAGCCGGCACCACAACGAGAGAGGGCCGCCCCCATCCATGGGAACGGCCCTCTCGCTGCGTGCGCCCGCGGCACCCCCCGGCCCCACGGACTCCGGTCGATTGCCCGGTTAGACGACCTGCATCAGCTCCTGGAGCATGTCGTCGGCGGTCGAGACGATGCGGGTGTTCGCCTGGTAGCCCTTCTGGCTCTGGATGAGCTTGACGAACTGCACCTCGAGGTCGACGTTGGACATCTCCAGGGCGTAGCCGATGGTGTTGCCCCGGCCGCCGCTTCCGGGCACGCCGATGGCGGCCGAACCCGAGTCCCGGGTCTGCTGCCACAGGTTGTTGCCGGCTCGGCTCAGGAAGCTCTCACCCTGGAACGTGGCGACGACCACCTGACCCACCGTGCGGCTGTCACCGTTGCTGTAGATGCCGGTGACCACGCCGTCCGCGCCGATGTCAAACGTCGAGAGCGCACCCGACGCGTTGCCGTTCGGGTCCACGTCGGACACGTCGATCTGGTTGTTGCCGCGCATCGTCATCTCACCCGTGTCACCGGTGGCGAGACCGAAGTCGAAGCCGATGGTCTGGGCGTTGGCGCCGTCGAACGTCACCGCGGTGCCGGTCGGTGCCGTCGAGGCCGTCACGTCCAGCGCGCCGGTGCCGTCGAACTCGAGGACGCCACTGGAGATCGCCGTCGGAACTCCCGCGGTGCCGCCAACCTCACCGCCGTCCACGAACGCCGCGAACTCGTAGGTGTTGGTGCCGGTGCGGGTGTACGCCATGGTGACGTCGTGGGGGTTGCCCAGGCTGTCGAAGACCGTGGCCGAGGTGGTCACCGTGTTCGGGTTGGACGAGATCGCGTCGAAGTCCGCCGGCGCCGCGGGCAGCGAAGTCCCCGTCGGCACCGAGTCGCCGGACGCCAGGGACGCCGTCAGCGCCACCGTGTCCGTGGCCGTGCCCGCCAGCGTGTTGGTGGGGATGGTGATGTCCCCGACCGTCGTGCTGAGCGTGCCATCCGCCGACGCGCTGAAGCCCTGCAGCTTGAGGCCCGTCAGGCCCACGAGGTTGCCCGAGGTGTTCATGTTGAACTGCCCAGCGCGGGTGTAGAACTGGTTGCCTTCGGGGTCGGCGACGGTGAAGAAGCCCTTTCCGTCGAGCGCGAGGTCCGCGACGTTGGTCGTGGTCTCGATGGAGCCCTGGCCGAAGCCCTGGCGAACCCGTCCGGTGTAGGCGCCCATGCCGAGCTGGCCCTTGTTGCCGCCCAGGTTCTGCATGAACAGGTCCTGGAACTCCGCGGTGCTTCCCTTGAAGCCCTTGGTGTTGAGGTTGGCGATGTTGTCGCCGGTGACGGAGAGGCCGAGGCCGTTCGCGCCAAGTCCGGAGACACCAGTGTTCAGGGTGTTGAAGAGAGACATGTCAGTACCTTTCGGTTGGGGGAGCGAGATGGGCTGGAGATCAGCCCGGGTATTGGGTTCAGAGCGAAGTCAGAGAGCGAGGTCAGAGGCCGCGGTACACGCGGGCGACGGCCGCCCGCTGAGCTGAAGTGAGGGGCCGTCCGTCTTCGGCTGCAGCCGCGGCGGCGTCGTCAGCGGCGGCCTCGGCGGCCGCGATGACGTCGGGGTCGGCGGCTGCGGCAGCCGCAGCGTCGGCGGCAGAGCCGTCGTCTTCATCGTCGGTCCCCACGGCGGAGCTGCCATCAAAGCGGCTGGGGACGTCTCCGCCCAGCACCCGGGTGATGGACGCGAGCTGGAAGACCTGGCCGCCCACCACCACCTGGGGGAAGCCGCCGTCGAAGCGCAGCTCGTCCACGGTGCCGCTCACGAACGTGCGGGTGGGGATGAGCTCCTCGTCCGAGTCCTTGGCGGTGATGCGGATGGTGAGGTCGCCGTCGCGACGCAGGTTGCCGTCGGTGTCGAGACCGTCCCAGCTGACGGTGTTCTCGCCAGCCTTCATGTCGGTCTTCTCGATGTTGGCGACGACCGTGCCGTTGGCGTCCACGAGGTCGATCTGCACCGTCTCTGCAGCCTGGGACAGCTCAAACGTGATGTCTTCGGCCTCGCCTTGCGTGTGGGGGAAGGTGTCGCCCTCGACCACGACGGTCTTGCCCACCAGGTTCACCGCCGTCTCGTTGTTGAGCGCGCTCATGGCGAGCACGAGGTCATCGAGGCGGGCGTTGGATGCGATCTGCTGCTGCAGGCTGTTCATGGCCGTGATCTGGTTCATGAACTGCTCGGTCTCCATGGGATTGAGCGGGTCCTGGTTGCCGATCTGCGTCATGAGCAGCTTGAGGAAGTCCTCTTCGCCGAGTTCCTGCGAGGGAGGCTCGCTGGGAGCTCCGCCGGTGACGGGCGGTCGAAAGTCGTTGCCGATGGCGTTCATCGCGGTCTCCTCGGGGTTCTAAAAGCGCGCGTCGAGCAGATGCCCGACCGGGGGGGAGTTGTCGTAGGGGTGGGCCAGGCGCCCGGCGGGGGCCTCGTCGTCGGCGGAGTCCTGCGCGGTCTCGGCGCGGTCTGTCGACGCGGCGGATGAAGCGGCGCGGGGCTCGGGGCGATGCTGGGGATGACGACGGTCCGACGGGGCGCGATGCTGGGAGTCGCTGGTGGCGCGCTCGCTGGTGGCGCGCTCGGTGTCGGTGCGGTCTGCGTCCACGGGGACGTCCATGGGGTCGGCGTCGATGCGGGCGTGGCTCGCGAAGTCGGCGAGAGGGCTGTGGACGGGCTCCGGCGACGGCGCGTTGGCCCGGGGGGTGCCGCTGGTGTCGAGCACGTCGAGGGCGAGGCCGCGCGCAGCCAGCCCGCGGCGGAGCTCGCTGACCCTGGCGCGGGCGGGGGTGCCGAGCTCACCGGCGCCGTCGAGTCGCACATCGACGCGCTCGGTGGCCTTGTCGATGCGCACGTCGGCGCGCACGGCGCCCTGGGCTGTGGGCACGACCACCCGCGCGTTGCGCACTCCGTGCCGTGCGACCTGGCTCGCCGCGGCGGCGTCCGAGCCTTCGAACGCAGCGGGGGGAGCAGGGGCAGCGGGCGGCGCGGTGGTCTCGGATGACAGAGGTGTAGCCGCCGTGGGGGCCGGCGTGATGTCGAGCGGCGGCGCAGCCGCGGTGATGGGCGAAGACGGAGCGGCGGGCGGCGGCGGCTCGGTGGGCATCGGGGCGTCAGCGCGCGCCGGAGCGTCGGGGGCGGAGCGCTCGTTCGACGCGGGCGAGGGCTTGGAGCTCACCGGGCGTGGGGACTGCGGGACCGGGGCGGGGACCGCGGTCGCCGCGGGGAGCGGGATAGGGGCGTCGGTCGCGGCGGGGAGCGGGACCGCGGCGTCGGTCGCGGCGGGGAGCGCGGTCGCGGCGGGGAGCGGGGAGTCGACCTGGGCCTGGGTCACCGAGGCGAGGGGGCGCCGGGGCGCCTCCCGAGACGGGGCAGCCGTGGCCGGAGCCGTGGCCGGAGCCGTGGCCGTGGGCTGCTCGCTCTCGGCGGTGGGCGTCGGGTTGGCGACGGTGGGCGTCGGGTTGGCGGCGGTGGGCGCTGCAGCGGGCACAGCCAGAGGCGTCGGCCGGGGGGCCGATTCCTGGCGCAGCGGCGTCGATTCCTGGCGCAGCGGCGTCGATTCCTGGCTCACAGGAGCCGATTCCGCCGGGGGAAGCTCGGTCGCCGGGGGAAGCTCGGTCGCTGGGCGAGCGGGGTCGCTCGGGGGAGCGGCCGTCATCGGAAGCGCCAGCGCCGGGAGCGGCGAGGAGATCAGGTCCGCGAACACTGGCGGCTCGTGGGGAGCGCTGCGCGCGGGCTCGGGAGCCGAGAGCTCGGTCTCCACCCACCCCTCCGCGGTGGCGAACACGTCCACATCCAACTCGAGGTCCGCCATCGGCGAAGCAAGCTCCATCGGGGGCGCCAGCTCCATCGGGGGCGCCAGCTCGCGTGCCGCCACATCACCCAGCACCGCGGCGAACCCACCGTCGCCGCCCGGAGCGGCCATCGCAGGAGCGGGCATCGCAGGGGCGGCGGGACCGGCCGCAGGACCACGTCCCAGCAACTGCATCAGCATGTCGCCCACGCGACCCGAGAGGGAGGGCAACATCACTGGTCCCCCTCCGTCAGCCCGTCGCGCGGGTCGGGGACCAGCGTGTACCGGTCACCCAGCGCCTGGCTCTTGGCTGGCGGCAACGCGCCCAGCACCTTCGCCGCCTGCTTCGGCTTGATGCCCCGCAGCACCTCGAGGACCACGTCCTCGTCCATGCCCGCCAGCATCTCGGCCGCGTCCTTGGCCTTCATGGAGTCCACCATCTTGCTCAGCGACGCGACGTTCTCGCCGCTCTGGTTCGATGCGCGCTCCAGCAGCTCGGTCATCTCCGCCCGCAGCCCATCGATGCGCTCAACCTCGTCCGCCAGTCGGGCTTCGAGGGCGACCGCGGTCTCCTCGCGGGTCTCCAGCTCCTGCTCCCGGGCGTCCATGGCCCGGGACCGCTCCCGCAGCTCCCGAAGGACTACGAGCTCTTCGGGTCGGCACTCTTCTTCGCCGGGCCGGGGGACCTCCCACGGCAGCGGCTGCCGGCGTGGCGGGGGCGGGGGCGCGAACATGCCGCCCTCCTCGTCCTCGTCCGCGCCGTAGGCCGGCGCCACGACGAGCGGGCAGACCAGCCCCAGCAGCAGCGCAATGATGGTGATCGAGCGATTCACGACTTCCTCCGGCTCCGATTCAGGGCGATCTCCGCCATCTCCAGCTGCTCAAGGCGACGCTCTTCGGCGTCTTCGCGGTCCGCCGCCCGGTCCTGCGCGCTCTCCATCGAGCGACGCTCCGACCACGCGTGCTGCACTGCCACCTCAGCTGTCTGCACAAGCCGTGCCTGTCCAGCAATTACCTGGGTTTGCGAGCGAGCCTGCACCGCGAGGTGGGCCTGATAGTCAGCAATTTGACTCAGCTGCGTCGCGGTCACGACACCCTGCACATCGCCGTGGGCATCCATGCGCGCGTGGGTCTCGGCCAGGTCCTGGTGGGCGTCAGCCAGCGACTGCCGCTCCGACGCCAACTCGGTGGCCCGGGCCTGCTCGGCCAGCTGCTTGAGCCGCACGAGACGGGCGAGGCGCTTACTCGTCATCGCCAGCCCCCGCCCCGGTCTCATCCCGAGCCGCCATCGCCAGCTCCGCGAGGCTCAACAGAGACTCGGGCGGCATCGCGACCTCGCCGGTCCCCTGCCGCAGGAAGCTCCGCAGCGGGCCGATGAGCTCCAGGGCGCGGTCGATGCCCGCGTTGGACCCGGCCCGATACGCGCCGATGTTCACCAGCTCCTCGGCGTCGTGGAAGGTCGCCAGGACCTCGCGCAGCTCGCCGGCGTCGGCCACCTGCTCGGGCACGACCACGTCCTTCATGACCCGCGAGGTGCTCTTGAGCACGTCGATGGCGGGGAAGTGGTTGCGCGCCGCGAGCTCGCGGGTCAGCACGATGTGCCCGTCCAGGATTCCCCGGGTGGCGTCTGCGATGGGGTCGTTCATGTCGTCGCCTTCGACGAGCACGGTGTAGATGCCGGTCATCGAGCCGCGGTCACTGTTTCCGCAGCGCTCGAGCACCCGAGGCAGCATCGCGAACACGGACGGCGTGTAGCCCCGCGATGTCGGCGGCTCGCCCGCAGCGAGGCCGATCTCCCGCTGCGCCATGGCGAGCCGGGTGACGCTGTCCATCATCAACATCACGTCGAGACCCTCGTCCCGGAACGACTCGGCGATGGTCGTCGCCACCAGCGCGCCCTTGACCCGCAGGATGGGCGACGCGTCACCGGTCACCGCCACGACGACCGAGCGGGCCATACCCTCCTCGCCCAGGATCTCCTCAATGAACTCGCGGACCTCCCGGCCTCGCTCGCCGATGAGCGCGATGACGTTCACGTCGCACTGCACGTTCTTGGCGACCATGCCCAGCAGCGTGGACTTGCCCACTCCGGTGCCCGCCATGATCCCGATGCGCTGTCCCTTGCCCAGCGTCAACATCGTGTCGATCACCCGCACGCCGGTCGCCAGCGACTCGCTGATGCGCGCACGGCCGAGCGGATCCGGCGCCTTGCGGTGCAGCGGAGCCCGCCCGGAGCTGGCGATGGGGCCCTTGCCGTCGAGGGGCTCGCCCAGCGGACCCAGCACGCGACCCAACAGCTCGGGACCCACCGGCACGGAGTGCTCGCGGCGCACCGGGCGCACCTTGGCGCCATGCCCAATCCCGACGAGCTCCTCGAACGGCATCAGCAGGTTGCACGAGCCCCGAAAGCCTACGACTTCGGCGAGGATCGGCTTGCCGCGGGTGCTGTCGATCTCGCACACCGTGCCCAGCGCAGCCCCCGGAATCTCCGCTTCGATGACCGTGCCCACCACCTGGGTGACCTGACCCTCGAACAGCATGGAGTCCACGGTGCGGAGCCGGTCCAGCAGGCTGCCCATGTGGGGGCGTGCGTTCTCAGGAGCGCGCATCACTGGCCTCCTCGGCGCCCCACTCCTGCACCGACTCAGCGAACGCCGCGAACCGCGTCTCCACCGACGCGTCGATGGAGCCGAGCTGCGTCTCGATCTTCACTCCGCCGGGGCTCAAGGCCGGGTCGGACTGGATCCGCACCATCGCGTCGCGGCCCAGCACGTTGAGCAGGTTCGGCGCGGACATCTGCATCAGCTGCTCGTCTTCCGGTGCTACGTGGATGACGATCTCGTCATCGGACTGCACGTGGTCCAGCACATCGAGCACCAGCGCCTCCACACCGCTGCTGTCGATGAACAGCTCCCGGTGCACCACGTCCTGGGCGATGTGCCGGACGGCCGCTGCGATGTCTGTGACCGTGCGCTGGAAGATCTCCCGGCGCAGCGTGTCCAGCTCCGCGATGAGCCGCTGCGCCTGCTCGAGCTGCGCGGCCAGCTCCTGCTCACCCGCGGCGAGACCCTCGAGGCGCCCCATCTCGAACCCCTCGTCGTGGGCCCGGTGCATGGCCACGTCCTCGACGACGGGCTCCTCTGCGCCCTCAGGCTCCGGCGCGGGCTCGGCGATGGGCTCGGCGGCGGCTTCGTCGACGACCTGGACGGGCTCCGGCTCGTCCGACTCCCCAGCGACGGCCTCGACCGTGGGGGACACGAACTGCGCGCCCATGCGGCCAGGAACCAGGGGGCGGAAGCCCGGCGTGAATCCCGAGCCATCATCCATGGGCGGTGCGTCGTCGCCGCCCTCGAGCAGGGGCACAAAGCCCTGGCCAGCGCCATCGGGGACGGGGAACAGCGGTCGGAAGCTGGACATCGCCTACTCCACGATCGCTTCGCCGCCGCCGGCGCCGAGGAACATGAGCTTGCCCTCTTCCTCCAGGCGGAGCGAGAGCGCGATGATCTGCTGCTGGGCCTCTTCCACCTCGGAGAGACGCACGGGGCCCATGGCCTCCATGTCGTCCTTGAGGTAGCCGGCCGCGCGCTCGGACATGTTCCCGTAGAAGGACTCGCGGGTCTTGACGTCCGCGCCCTTGAGCGCCAAAGCCAGGTCCTTGCGCTCGACCTCCTTGAGCAGGTTCTGGATGCCCTTGGCGTCCGCCGCGCCCATCATGTCGAAGGTGAACATCTGGCGGGAGACCTCGCCAGCGAGCAGCTCATCGCGCTGCGACAGGGCGGCGAGCAGCTCATCCTTGGTGTCGCCCTTGAGCCCGTTGAGCGTGTCGGCGACGAGCTTGCCGCCGTCGGCCTTCATGGTGTGCCGGGTGCCGGTGTCCAGGTCGATGGAGCCGAGCAGCTCCTCGATGTCCTGGAGCAGCTCCAGCGGAATCCGGGAGAGCCGCGCCATGCGCATCATCACCTCGACCTGAAGCTCGAGATCGAAGTTGGGCAGCAGCGCCGACGTCAGCTCGGAGCCGAGCACCGCACACGCCACGGCGACGGTCTGGGGGTGCTCCTTCTCCAGGCGAGCGGCGAGCGCGCCGGGCTGAATCCGACCCAGGACCTCCTTGAAGCCTTGGCGCGACACCGGCTCGATGGAGCGCAGCATGCGGTGAGCCCGCTCCTCCCCGAGCACGGCGGGGAAGACGTTCTCCAGGTAGCTGCGCCCCTGCGCCTGCAGGTAGAGCGAGCGACCGAGGTCCTCGGCGAAGGTGCCGATGACGGCCTGGATGATCTCCGGCTCGATGCGGTCCAGCCCCGAGATGGCCTCGCCAATGCGGCGGATCTCAGGCTCGGACATGCGCTCGAACAGGGAGCGGACCGAAGCCTCATCCAGGTACATGACCAAGATGGCGGTCTTCTCGGCGCCGCTCAGGTGCGACAGGTCGGCGGCGCGTTGGGCGATAGCGGTGACCATCAGGCGTCCTCCTCAGCGAGCCACGCCTGGAGCGTGACGAGGGAGTGGGTGATGTCGGACGACACGAGGCGCGACACCTCTCCCCGGGTGATGTGCTCGTTGCCCGAGCCGATGCGGTCGATGAGGTCAGCGAGCACCTGGGCGTCCTGCTCGTCCGGCGACGGCAGCGAACCGGCGGATGCGGTTCCCTCGGCGAGCTGCTGGGGCGTCTCGGAGTCCAGCGCGGCCTCGTCGGGCACGGTGATGTTCTTCATCACGGGCCGCACGATGAAGCCGAACGTCATGACGAGAGCGAGCAGCGCGAACGCGTAGCGCATGTAGGACTGCACGGAGCTGTCGGGGCCGAGAGCCAGGCCTCCGCTGGTGGACTTGCCCTGGGGGATGTCGATGGTGGTGAACGGCTGGTTGACCATCGTCACGGCCTTGGCGTCCACCCCGAGGGCCGAGGCGACGAGCGAGGCGTATGCGGCCAGCTCGTCCTCGGTACGGGGCACGTAGGTCTTCTCGGCGGCGACGCCTTCGACGGGCTTCTCGCCCTCCACGGCCGCGACCTCGGTCCAGGTGCCATCCACCAGCACGGCAGCGCTGATGGATTGGATGCTGCCGGGGAGCGTGGCCTCGGAGCGCCAGGTGTGCGGCACGTCGAAGTTGCCGATCTCGCGACTCGACGACGTCTCGCTCCCCGAGCCCTGGGCGACCGCGTTGGCGGCCTTCGCCTCAGCCAGGTTGGCGGTGGTGCCGGTAATGCCCGTGGCGCGGCCCGCGCTGGTGGACGACTCCTCGAACGTCTGGGTGGAGACGGCGACGGCGCCGTCGGGGTGCAGCTTGCGCTCGTCGAGGCTGCGCTGGGCGTTGTCGAGCACGACGTTCACGCGGGCGACGACCTTGCCGGGCCCGACGACGCGCTCGAGGATGCGCTCGATCTCGCGCTTGTAGTAGCGCTCGTGGCCCTGCTTGAGCTCGGTGAGGTTCGACGCCGCCTTCGCCTCACCGTCCACCGAGTTGGACGCGTGGATGACGCGCATCTCGGAGTCGAGGATCTCCACGGACTCGCTCGTCAGCCGCGGGACCGCGTTGGCGACGAGGTTGGCGATGCGCTTGCCCTCGGCGGCCGACAGGTTCACGCCGGACTTGAGTTCGAGGTACACGGACGCGGACGGGTCCACCTCCTCCTCGGCGAAGAGCGACTCTTCGGGCATGGAGAGGAGCACCTTGCTGGAGCGCACGGTGTCAAAGCCGTTGATGGAGCGCTCGAGCTCGCCCTGCAAGCCGCGCACGTAGCGCACGTGCTCCACGAACTTCGTCGAGCCGAAGCGGTTCTCTTCGAAGAGCTCCAGGCCGACGTTCTTGCTGCTGACCATTCCGTTGCCGGTCAACTGCATGCGCAGGGAGTCGGCGAGCTGGTCGGGCACGAGGATGCGATCGCTGCCACGCTCGATGTCGTAGACGATCTCCTTGCTCTCGAGGTAGTTCATGACCTCGGTGGACGACGCAGAGTCCAGGCTGGTCTTGAACAGCGGGACCATCGGCTGGTAGGTCGCCACGCCGAAGGCGACCGCAAGGCTGGCCAGGCCGAGGCCCGCGATGGCGAGGAACCACATGCGACGCGCCGACTCGAGCCCGTTGAACCAGGTCAGGAAGGCTTGCACTTGAGGGGGGAGATTCATCGGTCAGACCTTGGGGAAAGAGGGGGGAGGAGGAGGGAGCGCGGGGCCGCTCAGACCTGCATCCTCATGAGCTCTTCGTACGCGGACAGGGCGCGGTTGCGGAGCTGGACCGTGTACTTGAGCGCGATGTCGGCCTTCTCGAGCTCGACCATCGTGTTGTGGATGTTCACGTCCTGGCCCGAGGCGAGGTCGATGACCATCTTGTCCGCGCTGGCCTGGGCCTCGTTCACGGTGGAGAAGACGTTGTCGATGCCGGCGGACGCGGGGGTGACCGGCGCTCCGACCGAGCGCGCGTTCAGCGAGAAGCTGGCGGGGTCGGCGACGTTGAGCTTGGCGACGCCGCGGGGCTGACCGACCTTGCCGGTCTGCGAGAGGCTGGTGGTCTGCGTGCCCTGAGTGCGCTTCGCGGCGGCCTGGCGCAGGATGGCGGCATATCCGTTGCCGCGGACGGGAGTGATGCCGCTCACTTGCCGATCTCCAGGGCCTTGAGCGCCATGTTCTTGGTGGCGGAGATGGCGGAGACGTTGGCCTCGTAGGCCCGGGACGCGCTGATCATGTCCACCATCTCCGACACGATCTCGACGTTGGGCATCTCGACGTGGCCGGTGGCGTCGGCGTCAGGGTGGCTCGGGTCGTAGACGCTCTCGAGGGGGCGCATGTCATCGACAACGTCGGTGACCAGGGGCTGGGAGAGCTTCGCGTCGAGCATCCCACCGAAGGAGTTGCCGATCTCGACCGCGCTGAACACCGGAATCTTGCGGCGGTACGCGCCGCCGCCCTCGCTCTTGGTGGTCTGGGCGTTGGCGATGTTGGAGCTGACGGTCTGGATGCGGGTGCGCTCGGCGGTGAGCCCGCTGCCCGAGACCTGCAGGATGTTGAGCAGGTCCATCAGCGGCCTCCGTCGCTGGCCGCGTACTCGAGCATGGCGAGCTGGCGGGAGAGCACCTCGACGGTGGCGTTGAACTGCAGGTTGTTGGCGGTGAGGAGCATCATCTCCTGCTCGGCGTTCACCGAGTTGCCGTCCTCGGCCATGGGGTGGGCCGCGACGGTCTCGATGGGAGTGTTGGAGAGTCCGCCGGAGCCGGCGTGGCGAGCATCGGTGCGGCGCATCGCGACCGCGTCGTTCTTGGAGAACACCTCGCCGAGCGCGGCCTTGAAGTCGACGCGCTTGGCCTCGAAGTTGGGCGTGTTCGCGTTGGCGAGGTTGCTGGCACCGAGTCCGTGCTGCTTGAGCCGGAGGTTCAGGACCTGCTGCAGATTCCCCACCATCGGGGTGAAGAGTGAATTCGACATGAGCACTCCCTCCGTTCGGTCCCTGGGTACTGCGAGAGCCGTGCCAGATCGGGATCGAGTGGGCGATCAGGCAATGGCCCGAGGGATCGTGTGAACGAGTGACGGGATCCCGACGGGGGGTCGAGCCGGGGCCGCGTCAGGAAGCTGACGGCGTCGCGGGCGTGCGGCGGGGGCGCGGGCCGCGCGGGGCGCGCGGGGCGCGGGCCGAATCCGGACTTAACCGGCCCCACACTGGCAGTGTCACCCCAGCTACGTCCGGAGGACCACCCGGCCGACCGCTCCGGGACACCCGCCAACGCACCCTTCCGGACGTAAACGGGCCCACACTGGCAGTGTCACCCCAGTTACGTCCGGACGGCCCCCCTTCCGATCGCTCCGGGACACCCGCCAACGCACCCTTCCGGACTTAACCGGCCCCACACTGGCAGTGTCACCCCAGTTACGTCCGGAGGACCACCCGGCCGACCGCTCCTGGCCGTCCACAAGCCCCCGCACACTCACCGGGCACATCCTTGACGTTGTAGACCGGGCACATCCTTGACGCCCGGTTCGAGACTCGGCCGCCCCTGACGCAGGCGCCGCGCGACTCGAGACTCGGCCACCGGGCTCAGTCCCAGCCCACCGCCCCCTCGCGGTAAGCTCCTCCCATGCGCCCTCTCTTGCTTCTGCTGGCCACCCTCCTCATCGCCCCCGCCCCCGCGTTGGCCAAGAAGAAGAAGGACCTGCCGACCCGCGCGGACGCGGAGCGCCAGATCCTCACCACCCACCGCGCCTACGCCGCCGCGGTCATCAAGACCGACTGGATGGAGGCGGCGACCTACTTCGACCCCGCGGCGCTCACCGGCATCCGCGAGACCATCACGCCGTTCTTCGCCATGGACGACGGCGAAGGCCAGACCATCGGCGTGACGATGGTCGGCAAGACGACCGAGGAGCTCGCAGCCCTGGACGACTCCGCGTTCTTCGGCGCCTTCGTCTCCGGGATCATCGCCATGAACCCCGGCGTCGGCGAGGCGATGGCCCAGGCCCAGATGCTCGAGAAGGGCGTGGCGTTTGGCGATCCAGGCGAGGCATACGTCGTCTACGAGATGTCGCTCAACTCCAACGGCGTGGACATGACCAAGTTCGCGGTCACCCCCATGGTGCGCCGGGATGACGGGACCTGGGCCCTGAAGATGACCGGGGAGTTCGAGGGCATGGCCGAGGCGTTCGCCCGCATGGCCGACGAAGAGAAGGCCCGGCAGGCAGCGGAGGCCGAGGCCACCAAGGAGGCCGAGGCCACCCAAGAGGCCGAGACGACGGAGCCCTCCGAAACCACCGAGTAGCCCCAATACGGCATCGAGCTGCCGTCGCCACCCGCTGGGGGGCTGCGTCCAGTACCGTCGCCCGACCAAGGGCGCGGCGTTGCGCGTCGGTCGCATGCCCACCACCTGTTCTTTGACGAACCCTTCAAGGGAGCCCGACCATGCGCAACACCAAGATCATCTGCACTCTCGGGCCCGCCTCGATGAGCACCGCCGTCATGAGCGGCCTGCTCGAGGCCGGGATGAACATCGCCCGCCTCAACTGCTCGCACATCCGCCACCCGGCAGAGCTCGAGATGCCGGTCGACAACCTGCGGCGCGTCGCCCGCCTCGCCGGCAAGCCCGTGGGCACGCTGATGGATCTGGGCGGCCCCAAGATCCGCTCGGGCTACCTCGTGCAAGGCACCATGGAGCTGGTGGACGGCGCCCTGCTACGGATCGTCCCGGGCGACGCCGAGGGCCGCGACGACTGGATCACCTGCTCGCACGACGGCCTGGCCGACGACGTCACCGCGGGCGACCGCATCCTCATCGATGACGGGCTGATGGAGCTCAAGGTCATCAAGATCGACGGCGAGCGGGTGGTGCACACCGAGGTGGTCGTCGGCGGCACCCTGAAGACCCGCAAGGGCATGAACCTGCCGGACTGCGTCGTCTCGCTGCCCGCCCTCACCGACAAGGACAAGGCCGACCTCGCCGGCGCCCTCGACCTCGGCGTGGACTACATCGCGCTGTCCTTCGTGCAGACCGCGAACGACATCCGGGACCTCAAGGACGAGATGGCGCGGCTCCAACTGCGTCTGCCGATTATCGCCAAGATCGAAAAGCCCCAGGCCATCGACAACCTCGACGCGATCCTCGGAGAGGTCGATGGGATCATGGTGGCGCGCGGCGATCTCGCGGTGGAGGTGGGGAACTACAAGGTCCCCATCATGCAGAAGGAGATGCTGGGCAAGTCCAACCGGCGCGGAGTGCTCGACATCGTCGCCACCCAGATGCTCGAGTCGATGACGACCAACGTGCGGCCCACCCGGGCCGAGGCCAGCGACGTCGCCAACGCCGTGCTCGACGGCTGCGATGCGGTGATGCTCAGCGGCGAGACCGCCGCGGGCAAGTACCCCGTGGAGGCGGTCAGGGTGATGGACCGCATCTGCCGCGAGGTCGAGCCTTGGATGCAGTGGACCGAGCACCTGCGGGTCAAGGACGTGAACGAGCCGCCCATCACGCTGGCCATCGTGCACGCCGCCGCCACCATCGCGCGCGAGGGAAACTACAAGGCGATCATCGTCTTCACGCTCTCGGGCCGCACCGCCCGCCTCCTGGCCGGCACGTTCGCCCGCACGCCCATCTTCGCCGTCACGCCGAGCACGAAGACCCAGCGCGCCATGTGCCTGTATCGCAGCGTGGTCCCCATCCACATGCCGTTCCCGGGCAACTCGGACGCCATGATCGCCCAGGCCGAGCAAGTCCTGGTGGACAAGGGCTTCCTCGAAGCCGGCGACGAGGTGATCGTGGTCGCGGGCTTCACCGAGCTCAAGGGCGTCGCCAACATGGTCAAGGTCGTGCGCATCGGCTGAGGTCGCGAGCCGCTACCCGCCTCCCACCCCGGACCACCTAGTGAGTCGTTCCACATCCGCCCTGCTCATTCTGCTTCTCGGAGCACACACCGCCCACGGGCTTGATCCCGTCGTGCCGCCAGTGCCCGAGGAGGCCGCACGCCTCGTCGTCTGCTCGAGCTCCGCCCTGCTGAGGGAGTTCGGATTGCTGGCCAATTCGGCCGCGACGGTAAGCCCCAGCCAGCCAGTCTCGGCGATGCTCGACGCAGGGGGAGGCGTGCTCTGGGCGCGATGGGCCCTGCCAGGGACCACTCGCTTTGTCGGCGTTGGGGAGGCCGTGGCTGGGGGGAGCGCCCGGTTGGTGGACCGCCTCGAGCCCCGCGAGGGCTGCTGGTTCTGGTCTCGAAGCCCAGGGCTGGCCGTGCACCTGTTGCCGGGCACGACAACCGCCGAGCCGTGGATGTCTGACGACGCCCTGAAGGTGCTCTCCCTCCCGATCGAAGACGTGGCACACATTGGCGGGGCCGCCGTCGCCGCCGTGAGCGTCGAGGCGCTCAAGACTGCGGGCCTGGCAGCCAGCCCCGAGTTCGCGATCACACTGCCTGACCCAGACGGAGCCATCGACGAAGCCGCCACGCCGGTCGGCGGCATCCTGCACACGGTCGAGGCCATCGTCACCCACCGGCCCAAGATGCCGCGCGGCGCCACCGCTGGAGTCTGCGAGGCCTTCTTCGTCGTGCGGCCTGACGGCACCGTGCGGCGCGCCTTCCTCACCGGAGAGCACTGCCCCGACGGATACAGGGGGCTCGCGGAATCTGCGCTCCTGAAGTGGCGGTTCGCCCCTGCCGATGGCTCCACGACGGACGTCCGCTACCGAGTGAAGCGCATCATCGACGTCAAGGGCCCCCGGTAGGCGAGGCCGCTACTGCGCGTTCATCCCGTACTCGTCGATCAGATCGACGATGGCGTGCACGTCGCTGGGCTGCACGGCGGGGTTGATGAAGAGCATGCGGAAGAAGTTGGGCTTGTCGCCCAGCGGCTGGTACCCGACCATCGCCGTGCCGTTGCGCTGCATCTGATCCTTGATCGCCGGGGCCACCCCGTGCAGCCGCGCTCGCTCCTGCCGCGACGAGTCCTCGAACACGAACGGGCGCATGTCCGGCGGCACCCACCAAAAGCACACGTGGGTGAAGGACGGCGGCGCTGCGATCACAAAGCGCTCATCGCCCTCGAGCCGCTCCCGCAGACACTCGGCCAACCCAAACACCTGGTCCACCCGCGCCGCGAGCCCCTCGTCGCCCCGGGCCTTCCAGGTCAGCCACAGCTTGACGACGTCCGCGCGGCGCCCACAGACAAACGTCTTGTCGCCCGTGTCGAGCTCCCCGTACAGCTTGTCCTTCTGGAAGATGTAGTCGGCTCCGCTCGCGAACGTCTCGCTCAGCAGCCCCTCGTGACGCGTCAACAGGGCAGAACACTGCTGGGTCACGCCGAGCAGCTTGTGGGGATTCCACGCCAGCGAGTCCGCCCGCTCCACCCCGGCCATGAGGTGCCGCCACCGCGGTGACACCAGGGTCGATGCGCCGTAGCAACCGTCCACGTGCAGCCAGATCCCGTGCTCCTGGGCCACATCGGCGAGCGCGTCCAAGGGGTCGAACGCGCCCAGAACCGTGGTGCCGGCGGTCGCCCCGATCATCAGAGGCGTCCGATCTGTGGCCGCGATCGCTGCACGCAACGCCGTCGGATTCATGGCGCCCCGGGCGTCACACGCCACCGTCACCAGCGCCTCGGTCCCCATCCCCAGCAGCGCCACGCCCTTGCGGAACGAGTAGTGCGCCTGCTCCGACACAAACACCGCCCAGCGCGTGCTGTCGCCGACCCGCTTCGCGTCGGGCGCTACATGGTGTCGCGCCAACTGCATCGCGAACAGATTGTTGAGCGAGCCGCCAGGGCCGAACACCCCGTCATGAGTCACAAACCCTGCCAGCTCCGCCATCCGCGCCAGCGCCGCGCGCTCCATCAGCGTGAACACCGGCGCCATCTCATACGTCGCCGCGGACGTGTTCAGGGTCGCGATGAGCCAGTCGCCCAGCACCGCGATGGGGTCCGCGCCGGCAAAGTTCTGGTTGAAGAAGCGGGGGTGCTGCGTCCGCACCGCATGGGCGAGCACGTGATCCACAGCCTGGACCATGCCCTCAGCGCTCAGCGCGACCTGGGGCGCCGCCAAGTCCAGACCCACCGCGCGAAACGAAGCTGCCAGGGTCTCAGGCCCAGCGAACCGCACCACCGGCAAGTCCGCGCCGCGTTGCCCGAGGTAGGCGACGAGGCGGTCAGCGATGGCAGCGATGGGATCGGAGCCGGGCACGGTCGAGCGCCGGTGTAGCCGACCACGGGCGACGGCGCACGAGCCAAACCCCCGATCGCGGCTCCCCCCGCACCACAAACCCAGGCATCGTGATTGGATGCGCCGAACGCTCCTGATGACCGTCCTCCCCCTCCTCCTCATGGCCTGCTCGGGGAAGCCTGCGCCGCCCGACGCGCCATCCGCGCCGGTCACGACCGCGCCAACGGCGCCGGCACAGGCCTACCCGTCGGACCCACGGCCTCACATGCAGCACCACTTCGCGGACGCCTGCGCGCTTCACGACGCGGTGGTGCGCGGTGATCTCGACGCCATGCGCGAGGCCGCCGGGCGCATCGCCACCCACGATCCCGTCGCCGACGCCGAGGACTTTGCCCCCGAACTGGTGCAGAGCATGCGCACCCACGCCGCCGACGCGCAGACTGCGCAGACCTTGGGACCCGCGGTGTTCGCCGCCGGCAAGCTGGGCGTGACCTGCGGGGAGTGCCACAGCAAGTCCGAGGCCAAGGTGACCTTCGCCTCCGTTCCAAAGCCCCCAGCCGACGACGAGGACATCCGGGGGCACATGGCCCGCCACGCCTGGGCGGCCAACCGGATGTGGGAGGGGCTGGTGGCCGGCGACACGGCGCGCTGGAACCAGGGCGTCAACGAGCTCGCGGAGCCGCCGCTCCCCATGGCCGTGTTCGGTGCTGACGCGCCCGAGACCGCGCAGAAGGCCAGCGAAATGGTGCATGAGCTCGGCGCCTCGGGCCTCACCGCCACCGACCAGGTCGCCCGCGGCAAGGTCTATACCCAGCTGCTCTCATCCTGCTCCCAGTGCCACGACGCCCTGGGACGCGGACCCGGCATCGGCATCTACAGCGGCGAGTAGACCGCCGAGCGCCGAGCACCCCCCAGACGCGCGCCCGTGCTATGTGAGGTTTCCTTACATCTCGGGAGTCAAGCCATGACCTATCGCCTCTGTGTCCTCGTGTTGATCGCTGCGACGGGCTGCCCCTCCGCCGACCCTGATCCCGATCCCACCCCGGCCCCCGAGCCATGCGACGCCTACGACGCACCGTGCGTCTTCGTGGATCCGCAGGACCCCGACGCGGACTTGCTCAACACCGTGAACACCCTGAGCGACGGGACCACCGTCCTGCTCGGCGCCGGCACATTCGCCCTCGACAACGAGGTCTCGATCAACGGCGTCTCCGGCATCAGCGTCATCGGCGCGGGCATGGACGACACCATCCTCGACTTCAACTCGATGGCGGTGCAGGGCAACGGCGTGTTCGCCGTGGGCGATGACTTCCTCATCCAGGACCTCACCGTGACCAACTCACCCAAGGACGGCATCCGCGTCGAAGACAGCGACGGGGTCATCTTCCGCCGCGTCCGGGCGACCTGGGGCCTCGGCCCCGCGTCCAGCAACGGCGCCTACGGGCTCTACCCGGTGCGCGTGCAGAACGTCATCATCGAGGACAGCGAGGCCAGCAACGCATCGGACGCCGGCATCTACGTCGGGCAGTGCACCAACGCGGTCGTGCGCAACAACCTCGCGACCCGCAACGTCGCGGGCATCGAGATCGAGAACACCCAGTACGCCGACGTGTACGGGAACATCGCCGAGGACAACACCGGCGGCCTCGTCATCTTCGACCTGCCGGGCAACCCCATCGTGGGCCACGACGTCTACGTGCACGACAACATCGTGCGGAACAACAACCGCGAGAACTTCGCGCCCGGCGGCACCGTGGCGGCCATCCCCGCAGGCACGGGCACGTTCGCCATGGCGTCGCGCCGGGTGGAGATCGCCAACAACACCTACGAGGGCAACAACACCGTCGACATCGGTCTCGTGAGCGGGCTGGTCATCGAAGAGGACCCCGACTCCTGGGCCCTGGACCCGACGACCCTGGTCGGCGACCCCGGCGTGCTGGTGTACGACGACGTGGACGGCACGGTCTTCAACTTCCGGCTGCACGACATCTACGTGCACGGGAACACCCACACGGACACGGGCATGGCCCCGGACACCTCGTCGCTGGAGGTGCGGTTCTTCGGCTTCCTGCTCGGCATCCTCTACGGCACCACCGGCGTGGACAACGTCATCTACGACGGCATCCAGGAGTCGATGTTCGACCCGACCGACGGCACGATGGTCTCCAACGACAACAACATCTGCATCGGCGCGAACGAGGGCTCGATGGCGACTCTGGACGCCGAGAACCTGGCCGACTTCCCCACGCTGGCCGATGTCTACCAGCCCGAGTCCCCCTTCGCGCCGTACGACTGCAGCACGATGACCGGCGGCCCCATCCAGCTGTCCGACCTCGGGCAGTAGATGACGGGGAGAGTCCCGTCGGGATCCCTCCAGCTCCTCGCGCTCGGCCTCCTCGTGGCGGGGTGCCCGGCGCAGTCCAATGACGACGACTCCACGGAGCCGCAGAGCACCGACGTCTGGGTGCCGCTGGGCGAGACGCCGCCGAGCGACCTCGCCGAGCTCAACCTGTTCACGTGGAACGCCCAGACGGGCACCGCGGACTGGAACGCGGGACTCGTGCCCTACGAGCTCAACACCCCGCTGTTCTCGGACTACGCGCAGAAGGAGCGCGCGCTGTACCTGCCGGCCGGCGAGGCGATGGAGTTCGACGCCAACGATGCGTTCGCCTTCCCGACAGGCTCGCTCATCCTCAAGAACTTCCTGCTGCCCGCGGACCTGCGCAGCCCCGAGCAGGACCGCCGGCTCATTGAGACGCGCTTGCTGATCAAGCAGGAGGGCGAGTGGGAGCAGTGGCCGTACGTGTGGTCTGACGATGGGTCGAGCGCGTCGCTGGATCCGGGCGGCGAGGTGCTCCCGGCGAGCTTCATCGACGAGGACGGTGAGACCGTGGACTTCACCTACCTGGTGCCCCAGCGCAACCAGTGTCGCGAGTGTCACGAGCTGGCCAACGGCGACGGCGAAGAGGACCGGTACCGCACGCCCATCGGGCCCAAGGCCCGGCACCTGAACCGCGATTATGACTACGGGAGCGGCCCCACCAACCAGCTCGAGCACTTCGCCAGCCTGGGGATCCTGAGCGGACTGCCGCCGCTGTCCGAGGTGGACGCCGCGGTGGACGGGCCGGCCATCGCCGACATCGACGCCCTCGGTCCGAGCGCGCTCGACGAGGCAGCCCGCGACTACCTCGACATCAACTGCGCGCACTGCCACAACCCCGACGGCGTCAACGGAATCAGCTCCCAGTTGTTCCTCAACCACGACAACGAGAGCGCGTTCAACCTCGGGGTCTGCAAGGCGCCGGGCTCGGCGGGCGAAGGCACGGGCGGCTTTGCCTACGACATCGTGCCGGGCAACCCCGACGAGTCCATCCTGGTGTTCCGCATGGAGACCGAGGAGCTGGGCGCGATCATGCCGCTGCTGGGCCGCGCACTGGTGCACGAGGACGGCGTGAGTTTGGTGCGCCGGTGGATCGGAGCCATGCAGCCCGACGACTGCGACTAGAGCACCGCGATGCCCGTCGATGTCACCGTCACCAACGTCATCCAGCGCCCCCGCGCCGAGGTCGCCGCCTACTGCTGCGACCCCGACAACGACACCTCTTGGTACGTCAACATCAAGGAGGTGAACTGGCTGAGCGAGAAGCCGGCGGTGGTGGGCAGCAAGGTGGCGCGGGTGGCCCAGTTCATGGGCAAGAGCATCGCCTACACCTACCTCGTGCAGGAGTTGGTCCCCGGCGAGAGGCTGGTCATGACCGCCATCGACAGCCCGTTCCCCATGACCACGACCTACACCTGGGCCGACGAGGACGGGGGCACGCGCATGCACCTGCGCAATGAGGGAGAGCCCAGCGGGTTCTTCGGCAAGCTCGCCGTCCCGCTCATGGCCATGCAGATGAAGTCCGCCACGACCAAGGACCTGGCCCGGCTCAAGGCCATCCTCGAGGGCTAGTTCCGGACGGGAACCGAGTTCCCAGTTCGGGGAGGGTCGAGGCGCCCGAGGTCGAGGAAAACGAGGGACTGCGAGGAGGCGTACTCATGTACGCCGCACGAAGCAGGCACGAAGTTTGACAAAGAGATCGAGCGCCTCGGCCGTTCCCGGACGGGAACTGCTATCGGCAGCGGCTCCCGCTGCGTGCGTACAGCGCCTCGATGCGGGGATCCCCAACGAGCAGCCCCGTGCCGTCCACGGTCAGCGTGATCGCGATGCAGCTGGGCTCCGCCGTCGCCCACTCGCTCGGCAGCGCCACCCTCTGGCTCGCCCCCTGGGCGGCCTCCATCCCCACGTCGCGCCCGGAGTAGACGAAGTCCACCTGGCCCGCCCGGGGACTGATCCGCGCGCTGCGCCATCGGGTGGTGTTGCCGCCGTCCGCGCACTCGGAGCTCCCGTCACGCTCGGGCTCGAACGCCCGCCGCGGCTGGAAGGTCGGACGCATCTCCCCGTCGCCGACCCGGGCCATACCGTCGATCTTGATCCCATCGGGCCCCTCGGCCATCACGCACACCCGGTGCGCCACGCCCTCCTCCGGCTGGGCCTCGGCCGCCCGCCGTTCCCCCACGATCGCCCCGTCGAGCCGGGCGAACGCCGCCCCCGCCGAGTAGCGGTCAGGTCCCGTGGGCGCCGCCGCCCGGGCGCTGTCCGCGACGCAGTCCGCATCCGCCGCGAACACGCCGTCGCCAGCGCTCACCTTCGGCGTAACCACCCGCTGAGATGCCCGACACACGCGCATGGGCGCCTCGCCGCTCACCGCCAACGCCCGCGCAAGCTCGGGGCGAGGGCTGACCCACGCCAAGGCCGTGCGGTCCGACGACGTAGACACCAGCGTGGTCTCCCCGGTCCAGACAACGTCCGTGACCAACCCCCGGTGCCCCTGCAGCAAGTGCTGGGTGGCCGCGCTCGCGATGTGCCACACCCGGACGTTCCCATCGACCGACGCTGTGGCCAGCCGCTGGCCGGAGGGCGAGAACTGCAAGGCCGTGACCGGGTCCCGGTGCCCTCGGAGCCGAGCGAGCACCGTGCCCGTGGACACCTCCCACACGCTCGCGCTGCCGCCGCTCGACCCCGTCGCGAGCATCCCCCCGTCGTCCGAGAACGCCAGCGCGCTCACCGGGTCCTCGTGGGCGTTGAGGACGCGCGCGGCGCTGGCGTCCACCCCACTCCAGATGGCGACCCGGCCGTCGCTCGCCGCCGTGGCGATGTCGTTCTTCGCCCCCCAGGCCACGCCGCGCACCCCTTCGTGCCCGCTCAGGGTGTGCAGCACAGCGCCGCTGCTGATCTCGACGATCACGGCCTCGCCGTCCTTGCCGCCCGCCACCAACCGCCTCTCGTCCGGCGCAAACGCCAGCGAGGCCACCGCGCCCTGCCCGGTCTCCGCCGTCCACCGCGCGCCGTCCTGGCCGGGCGACCACAGCACGACAGACCCACCGAGGGTGCCCGCCGCGATCCCGCGCTCGCGCCAGCGCACCACCAGCGCGGGACTGCCCAGATCCAGGGTCTTCCCCGCCTCGCCCGTGCCGGTGGTCCACACCCGCAGCCGGCCATCACGCCCCGCGGTCACCACCCGGCGCCCGTCCGGCGAGAAGGCCACATCCTCGACGCGCCCTCCGTGGCCGGTCAGCCGCTGGGTCAGTGCGTTGTTCGCCGTAGACCAGATCCCCGCGGTCCCATCCCGAGACGCGGTCACCGCCCAAGCGCCGTCCCGAGTGACGCGCACGGTGTCCACGCCAGCCCCGTGAGCGGCCCAGGGCACCGGCTCCGCACCCGGCCCGGCGAGCCGCTCGAGCTCGATCAGCGCCTCCTGGTCTTCGCCTCCGAGCTCCCCCTCCAGCGCCGCCGCCGCCCGCACCAACGCGAGCGCCTGCTCGTTGCGGCCCGCCTGCTGCTGCTGCCTGGACTCCGCGAGGATCCCGCGCACCTCGGCCTCGGCCATGACCGTCTCGGTGCGCTGCCACTGCGAGTAGAAGACGACCGCTGCGATGGCGGACACCAGGAGCACCAGCGCGATCACTGCCTGGATGTTCCGGCGACGACGGGCCTCCTCCGCCCGGCGCTCGTCACCGAGCAGGTACGACTCGATCGCCTCGGCGAGGTCCAGGGCGGAGTCGAAGCGCTCATCGCGTTCGATCGCCATGGCGCGCAGGCAGATCTCCTCGATCTCATGGTGGATGAGCCGGTCCGGCGCCCGCTCAGACGGCGGCGTGGGAGGCTTCGTCGCCGCGTGGGCCAGCAGCTGGAACACGTTCATCCTCGGAAACGGCGTCTCCAGGGTCAGCAGTTGATACAGGATGGCGCCCAGGCTCCACACGTCGCTGCGCCGATCGAGCTCGTGGATGCGCCCGCGGGCTTGCTCGGGGCTCATGAACCCCGGCGTGCCCACCGCCGCGCCGTCCATCGTGCGCGCCACCGCCAGACGCTCCACTGGCGCATGCCCCGACGGGCCCGAGCCCTCGGTGATCAGGACCTCGGTGGTGTCCCCGATGAGGCGGGCCACGCCCCAGTCCATGAGCAGGACCTCGCCGAAGTCGCCGGTCATGATGTTCGCCGGCTTCAGATCCCGGTGCAGCACGCCCCGGTCGTGTGCATAGGCGACCGCCTGACACACCTGGATGAGCGCGCGCAGCAGGCGGTGCAGCGGCCAGTCCTCGATGGTCTCGGGATCGCCGTCCGCCAGGGCGTGCACCACCTCCTCGAGGCTGCGCCCGCTGACCTTCTTCATCACGAAGAACAGCTCACCGCTCTTGGTCACGCCGAGCTCGTGGATCGGCACGATGTTGGGGTGCTCGAGCTGGCTGGTGATCTGCGCCTCGGCGACAAAGCGAGACACGACGCCTTCGGAGGCCTCTTTGGGGTCGCGCAGCTGCTTGAGCGCCACCCGCCGCCGCAGCTCTGGGTCCCGAGCCTCCAAGATGCGCCCCATGCCGCCGCTACCGAGCTCCGAGAGGACCTCGAAGCGACCGATGCGAGGCCCCGACGCGCCGCCGTCCTGGATGGATGGCCGCGACACCACCTCGCTCAGCTCGTGCTCGGGCACGGCGAACGTGTCGTACAGCGACGAGCGCTCGTCCCGAGACTCGGGCGGCTTTCCACCGGTGTCGATGGTGTCGGCGAGCTGGTTCGGCGCGTCGGCTGTGAGGTCTGGAGAAGCCACGGGCGCAGGATACAGCGCGACCACCACCGGTCGCCGCGTCGGACCTTGAGTATCCTCCCCGCCGAGGAGCGCGCATGGAGTCCCAGTCCGACGTCCCACACCGGATCCTGCAGCTCACCGCCGTGACGGTCGATCTGGCCTCCGGACTCGTGCGTCAAGGCGCCCAGGAGCTCGTGCTCAGCAGCCAGGAGACCGCGCTGCTCGGCTACCTCGTTCGCTGCGCTCCTGCCGTGGTGTCCCGGGACGAGCTGCGCCGCGAGGTGTGGAACAGCGAGGCGGACATCGCCACCCGCGCGGTGGACCAGGCCGTGGGTCGGCTGCGGCACAAGATCGGCGAACCCGCGCGCAAGCCACGGCACCTCGTGGGGGTCTACGGCGAGGGCTACCGGTTCGTTCCTCTCCCCGAGTCATCGCCCCACCTCGTGCCTTCAGCCGAGTCCCGCGGGAACCTCACGCCAGCGGTCTCCTCGTTCGTCGGACGCACCGAGGACCTGCTCGCCCTGCGGACCCACCTGCAGCGCCACCACGCGGTCGTGCTCCAAGGGCCGCCAGGCGTGGGCAAGAGCCGCCTCGCTCGCCACGCCGCCTGGAGCTGGAAGGCCGAGTACCCCGATGGGCTCTGGCTCCTCGACCTCGACTCCGCGCCATCCCAGGCCGAGACCATCGGTCGGCTGGAGGCGGTGTGGGGAGTGCAGGCGAGCCGCGAGGCCGACCCCACGACGCGGCTGACCCAGGCCCTGGCGGCGCTCGGTCCCGAGCCCCGCTCGCTGCTGATCGTGGACAACGCCGAGGACGCTCCGCAGTTCGCCGCCTTCCTCGCCGAGACCGCCGCGGCGACCAAACCCACGCTGCGGGTCATCATCACGTCCCGGGTCCCGATCCCGCTCACCCTGCCGCACCTCCGGCTCGAAGGCCTCCCCGTGGACCTGGCCAGCGCGCTGCTGCGCGATCGGGCGGCGTCGTTCGTCCCCGCCTTCAACGACGATGGCGCCGTGGATACCCTCGTGGCGCTGCTCGACGGCTCGCCGCTCGGGCTGGAGCTCGCCGCGCCCCGACTGCGCCTGCTGAGCCCCGCCGAGATGGTGCGCCGCATCGGAGAGGGGCGGCGCGTGCTGGGTGAAGCCCCCACCGGAGACCCGCGCCACCCCAGCATCGACGCGGCGATCTTGTCGTCTTGGGAGACCCTGAGCGACGAGCTGAAGGCCGCGCTGCGCGCGCTGTCCGCGTTCGGAGGCACGCTGTCTCACGCAGCCGCGGAGCACATGCTGGAGGAGTTCGTTCCCGAGCACGATCCCCTGCTGCTCCTCGACCGGCTGCTCGACCGCTCCCTCATCCAGCTCTCGGGGACCCGGCCGCAGCGGCTGCTGGTCTATCGCTCGGTGCGCGAGTTTGTCTCCGCGCACGATCCCGAGCCCGAGGTCGTGGAGCGGCGCCGCGCGGTCGCCCGCAGCCTGGGGGCCTGGGGAGTGGGCACGTCGCACGCCTTGATGGGCCCTGACCAGGACCGGATCGCCGCCCTGCTCGCCCTGGACCTGCCGTTCATCGAGCACGCCTGTGTGTGGACGCTGGACCACGATCCCGACGCCGCGGTGCGCCTGCTGCACGCGCTGACCGAGTACTCCTGGCTCACCGGGCTCTCCGAGTCGGCGCAACGGTTGTCGGCGCTGGCAGTGACCCGAGAGCTGAGCGACCCCACCACCATCCAGGACATGCGCCTCATCCGCGCCGTCGTGCTGGTGCTGGTGCTTCGGCACACCGAGGCGGAGGCCCTGCTGCGAGGGCTCGACCTGGCGGAGTTCCCGTGGCGCCGGCGAGTCCAGGCGTTCCTGCTCGCCACCTGCGAGACCCTGCGCGACCCCGTCCAGGCGCTGGCGACGATCGACGAGGCGCTCGTGGACCTGGACGTCAGCGCGCTACAGATGCGCGTGATCCATGCGCGGCTCCTGGCCCTGCGCGCCCGGCTGCGCACGCTGGTGGTGGACACCGAGACCGCGTACCTCGACCTCAAGGAGGCGCGCCGCGCGTGGAGCCGCATCGGGAGCCCGTCAGGCGAGGGCTCGGCGCACCTCTACCAGGGCATGTTCGAGCTGAATCTGCGCCGGTCAGACGACGCGGAGCGCTCGCTGCGGCGGGGGCTGGCGCTGCTCGACCGCCCTGGCGGCCAGCGCCAGCGCTACCTGGCGCGCATCCTGATCGCCAGCATCGAGCAGGACCGCGGCCAGTTCGACGCCGCGCTGCGGACCATCGGCTCCCCGCCGCCCATGCAAGAGCACGCGGACCTCGGCACCCTGTTTCACTTCAAGCGCTCCCACATCCTGCTCGAAGCGAACCGGATCCCCGAAGCGGAGGCGGACCTGGAGGCGATCCAGGGCTACCTCGGCGATGACGCCAACCCCTTCTTCGCCGCCCACGCCACCGCGCTGAACGCCCGGATCGCGCTCGTGCGGGGGGACTGGGCGCGACTGCTCCGCTCAGCCGCCCGCGCACGGCGGTTCTTCGCCGACGGAGTGCTCCCGACCGTCCTTCTGTACTCGGGCTTTCCCCTGCTCATGTTGGGAGCAGCCACCGACGAGGTCGCGCGAGTGCAGGCGTTGATCCCACCGCTGACCGCCATCGCCGAGGGCGCCGGCGACCGCCGCATGCTCACCGGCTTTGTGGGCGTGCAGGCGGCTCTGTGGCACGCCCAGGCCCGGGCGGCAGCCTCGGAGTCCGACGCCCTCGCCCACCGCGCCCGTGCCCGCGCAACCCTTCGCGAGGGCCGAGCCAGCCCCACCGTGCACGAGGACCCAGCTCTGGCCTGCGCCGAAGGGCGATTCCTGGTGACCGCGCTCGAGGCGATGCTCAACAGCCGAGGCGAGCTTCGCTCCCCGCCCTCGTCCGCGCTCCGGGAAGACACCCAGCGGGAGCTCGACGCCTGGGCCGAGGCGCTCATGGGCAGCGATAAAGCAATCTAGGACCTCAACGGCGACACCATCTGCGACAGCGGGTCGAGCCTCGAGGTCACCGAGTGGTGGGAGCTGCTCTGGGAGTAGAGGAAGCCCGGCAGTCCGCCGCAGTCAGTCCACCAGGTCGTTGGCGCCAAACTCCTCGTACTCCAGAGGGACCCCCGCGTCCACTGCGTCGCGGTGACGAAGCGCGGCCTGCAGAGCGTCCTCAACCTCGTAGAACAGGTGGCCTTCGCCGAGCAGTTCGGTGAGTCCCACCGCGTTCATGACCCGCAGCACGGCGCCCTTCACCTGGGAGATGAACACCTCCACCTTCTGGTCCCGGAGCTCGGCCACCAGATCCACGAACGTGTCCGCCGCGGTCGAGTCGAGGGCGTTCATGGACGAGGCGTCGAGCACCAAGGCCACCGCGTTCGGCGTCTCGTCGAGGCGCTGATAGAGCGTCTCCTTGAGGTAGGCGACGTTGCCGAAGAAGAACTGGGCGTCCATGCGCAGGACCAGCACCCGATCCCACGTCTCCACCTCGTCGAAGTGGTCTACGCAGCGGTAGGACCGCGTGCCTTCGATGCGCCCCAGAGTGGCGATGGCCGGGCGGGTCGAGCTGTAGACGAGCCACAGCAGCGAGGCGACGATGCCCACCACGATGCCGAGCTCGATGGTGCCGAACAGCGTCGCGCAGAAGGTGATGATGAGCAGGGCGAGGTCGTCCCGCTTCACCTTCCACAGGTGCACCCACTCAGGGAAGTCGAGCAGCCCCGCGACAGCGACGAGGATGATGGCCGCCAGCACCGGCGTCGGCAGGAAGTAGAACAGCGGGGTCAGCACCAGCAGCGTGATGGCGATGGCGCCGGCGGTGAACACGTTCGCCATCGGGGTGCGGGCCCCGGCGGCGGCGTTGACTGCCGTGCGGGAGAGGGCGCCACCGACGGTGTAGCCACCCACCGTGGACGCGGCGAGGTTCGCGACGCCGAGCGCGATGAGCTCTTGGCTGGGGTCGATGTCGTACCCGTTCTGGCGCGCGAAGGTCTTCGCCGCGGAGATCGACTCCATGAACCCGATGAGACCGATGGCGATCCCCATCGGCAGCGCGGCGCGGATCTGCTCGACGCTGTACGTCGGCAAGTGCGGCGTGGGCACTCCCCCGGGGATGGCCCCGAGGACCGCGACCCCCATCCCCTCCAGATCCACCAACCACGACGCAGCGATCCCCACTGCCACCGCCGTCAGCGCAGCCGGGGCCCGCGGCGCGAAGACCTTGAGCCCGACGATGATGCTGATGGCCAGCAGCCCAACGACCAGCTGCGGGACCACGATGTCGCCTACGTGCTCGCCGAGATAGAGCAGCGTGTTCACCACGGACTTCGAGCCGGGCGGCGAGTATCCCAACAGGTGCTTGAGCTGGCTGGTGCCGATGATGATGGCCGCTGCGCCGGTGAACCCCGACACCACCGGGTGGCTGAGTAGGTTCACGAGTCCGCCGAGCCGGGTGACCGCCAGCCCGATCTGCACAGCACCCGCCACCGCAGTCAGCAAGATCGCGAGGCTGACGATATTGGGCTCGGTCATCTCGGCGATCGGCAGAAGCTCTTGCACTCCGCCGGCGACGAGCAGCGACGCCATCGCCATGGGCCCCACCGCCAGCTGCCGCGACGTGCCGAGCATCGCGTAGACCAGCGGCGGGATCGTCGCCGCGTAGAGCCCCATGATCGGCGGCAGCCCCGCGAGCATCGCGTACGCCATGGCCTGAGGGACCAGCATCACCGCCGTGGTGAGACCTGCGGCACCATCCGCTTGCGCGGTGGCAGCGTCGTATCGCCGGATCCAATCGAGGATCGGGAGACGACGCGTGAGGAAAGGGGGCATTGCTTCGGAGTGTAGGAAGGGCCAGCCCCTACCGCTTGCCACCGCCCTCGCCCCCGGAGGGGAGCCCTCAATCGCAGAAGCGAATCCCGCCCTGGCCGCCGGTCTCGGACTCCAGCCGCCCCGGGGGCAGCACCTCATCAAAGCAGCTCGCGACGCCGGCGCCCGAGAAGGTCAGGCGGGTGGTGCCGTAGCGCGCCAGCCCATTGCCCTGGGTGGCCCCCAGAGTGCCGGAGACGATCTGATGCACCTCGCCATCGCCCACGGGGACCGCCGGCATCTCCTCCCACGAGTGGTAGTGGCCCGCCACGTACAGGTCGGCCTCATTCCGAGCGAGCTCGGACAGCAGGTACCACTCCGCCGCCTGATCTCCCCAGCCGCTGCCCGTGCGCCCTGGGAACGCCGGGTAGTGCGCGCCGGCCACCAAAAAGTCGAACCCTCCTCGCTCCAGCATCGACGGCAGTCGAGCTTGCACCGAGGGCGCCAGCGCGCCCGCGCCCGTGTCCAGGAGCGCGAGCTTGCTGGTGCAGACCTCCTGGGTGTAGCTGCCGGACCCAAAGATGCGGTTGTAGAGCGCGAACTCGTCGCCGTGCACGTCGTGGTTGCCGGGCACCACCGACACCGGCACCGGGGACTTCGCGAGCAGATCGCGCACGTGCTCCAGCTCGTCCTCCACCGGATGCTCTGCCAGATCTCCGAGCAGCACAAAGCCCAGCAGCGGCGCGCCCGCCTCCCTCGCCTCGGCGAACGAGTCGTGCAGCGTCTCGAGGATGCGCTCGAACTGCAGCGGGTTTGTCTGCACGTCGCCCGCCATCACCAGCCGATAGCTCTCGGGACACGCTCGGGTGCCCCGCACCCACACCACCTCGTCCGCCAGGGGCACGACCAGGTCGCGGGACGTCCCCACCAACGGACCGGGTACTTCCACCTCCGCGCCCAGCGGCCCCACGGTCACGGCCGCGTCGGTCGCTACGTTCTCGAGGCGCAGGGTCACCTCGGTGGCACCCAGGTCCCCGGGGTCCAATGCGACCGCGAAGTCCATCAAGGTCGCCGGCCGCACCAGCACGTGCTCCGCCGTCTCCTCGAGCAGACCCACCGCCAGGACCGCGACCTCGACCGCGTCGGGCTCGGTGAAGGTCAGCCCCACACCGGTGGAGGTGAGCAGACGCGCGTAGTGCACCTCAGCGGCGACCCGGCACTCCGGCGCGTCGTACTCGCCGTGGGAGCAAGCCGCGGTGGTGCAGCCGTGCAGGAGTGGAGCCAGGCCGCACAACGCAGCCATGGTGAGGAACCCTCGCATCACGACCCCGCTCTCTTGCCGATGTCCGGCGCGACAAAGCCCACTTCGAGGAACGGACCGCCCCCCTTGGCGACCCGAGCCCCGGCGGTCAGCTGAAGCGCCACCGGCGAGTCTCGCTTGCGGATCCGCAGGTCAAACGAGACCTCGATGGGCCCGAAGAACCCGACGACGGCGCCAAAGTCGAGCCGCTGCCCGTCGAGGTTGCTGTGGATGTATCCCAGGTTGAGGCGCCCGCTGACGAGCGCAGCGCGCTGACCCCGGGGCGAGAACGGAATGTCGAGCTGCCACCACGCCTCGCCGTAGAAGCTGCCCAGCGCAAAGCGACCGCGGCGCAGATCGGTGCTGCCAGGCTCGCTGAACGAGATCCAGTCCAGCCGCGGGCCCATGTAGAACGTGAAGCGCTGACGGGGCGCGACGTGCCACCGAATCCCGAGATTGACCGGGTAGAGCGCGCTGTGCTCGATGACCTGCACATTGGCCTCGCCGGGATGCAGCGTGCGGCGACGCAGCTCCCAACGCGGGGCCCAACGCAGCTCGGCGGCTCCCGTGTACATGGGCTTGCCGCCCACGGGATAGGGCAACCGCACCGCCAACTCGGCGCCCACCGACGCCCGGAACCGCCAGTCCCGAAGCACCACGGGGAACCCCGACTCCTGGCCCGAGGTCGGCGCGGCCACGGCCTCCACCGACGAGCTGGGGCCGAGATCGAACGACACCCCGAGGTGGGGCTGCAGCGAGACGACGCCGAAGCGCAGCGTGGGGTCCACCCGCAGGCCGAGCCCGTAGGGCGACACCTCATCGAGCGTGCGGGTGCCGCCTGGCGTCAAGCTCACCCGCACCGTGGGGCGCGAAGGGCGGTCGTGCACGGTGCCCGCCGGGCCGGGGGTCAGCGCATCCGCCAGGGCGCCGAACAGGGCCCCGCTCAGCCCGATGACGCCGAGCCCGCCGAACACCGCCTGGGGATCACCGGCGTTGAGCCCGTCGCCCAAGAACAGCAGCGCAGCCCCGCCACCGACCACCGACGTGCCCGCGATCCCGCCGAGCAGCGCCCGGGACAGGCCCGGATGCACGCAGTGCTCCTCCCCAGGGACGCAGCAGGCGCGCAGCGACGGGCAGGCCTCGCGACCCTGGGCAGGCCAGGTGGTCGGCGGCACATCGGCCTTGTTCTCCGCGGGCTCCTCGGCCAGAGCGGGGCTGGCGAGCAAGGCCAGCGCGCAGAGACAGCGCAGGAGAAGGGACACGACCCGAAGACTCGCCGCGCTCTAGCCCTGCCGCCGGCGCCGCAGCCCCGGGCCGAGCAGGCCAACGAACAGCAGCCAACCCAGAGTTCCGCTCCCGCTGCACGACGTGCACCCCGAGCCTCCGAAGCCGTCGTCGTCGTCGCGCAGCGAGTTGGTCGCGTCGTCGTCGTCGCTGGGCTCCGGGGTTGGCTCCACCCAGGTGCTCTCGTCGCATGGGTCGGCGCCGTCCGGCGCGTCGTCGGGGATGACGGACGGATCGCCCGGCGTCGCCCAGGCAATGGCGTTCTCCACGGTCGACGAGTAGCCCGCCTGGTCCGTGGACGTCAGGGTCGCCGAGTAGGTGGTGCAGGGCTCCAGGGACAGCGCCACCACCAGGTGGTCCAGATCCACGATGAGGTCATCGTTGCCGCCGCCGTCCCAGCTCGCCACGCCGTCTGCGGGCTCGTTGGTCTCCCACAGCAGCACCGCTGAGGTGGGCGTGATCTGCGACACCTCGTAGCCCGACAGCGTGGGGCCCACGCAGTCCACGAACACGAACTTCTCCAGGTCTGCGTCCTCGCTCGCCACGACCACCTGGTCGCCGTCGCTCACCGACACCATCCCGTCGCCGGACACCGCCGCGTCCTGCGTCGTGGCCACCACCCCCGCGTAGACGCCCGGCGCGCCCTCGGTCAGCACCAGCGTCTCCGGGCTCGGCTCCGTAGACGACCACGCCGTCACCGACACGTCTGTGCCGGGCGCCGCGCCGGGGATCGACACCGTCACGGCGAGGGCCGCGTCGCACCGCTGCACGCCGCTGGGGAAGTCGAGCAGCGCCACCTGCCCCTGCAGCGCCGCCGAGGCGTCCACCCGACCGAAGCCGTAGGCGTTGGAGTGCCCGTTGGCGTCGTAGTTGCCGCCAGCGGTGTCGATGGTCTGGGCGGTGGACTCCAGGAGCGTCCAGGCGGCCTCGGCCGTCAGGTCGGGCAGGGCGCTGAACAGGAGCGCCGCCGCGCCCGCCGCGTTGGGCGACGCCGCGGACGTGCCGCCGAAGTTCGACGTGTACTGGTTGCTGCCCGTGGTCGTCGTGTAGATCCCGGCCGAGCCGCCGGTGCTGGGCCCGCTGAGGTTCAGCTCGGGGCACAGCTCGCTGTAGCTGCTGCGCACGCCGAAGTTGGTGCTCGCGCCAACGCCCACGGTCGCGGGGTGGCTCACGTAGCCGTCCTGGGAGCAGGTCTGCCCGTTGTTGTTGCCGTTGCCGCCCGCCCAGAACGTCAACGTGCCCTTGCCGTCCCGCCCGTTGATCAGCGCGTACTGCACGGCCGTCGCCACCACGCTGGGGATCGGCTGCGGGGTGTCGGGAGACGCCGAGTCCGACGGGCCCCAGGAGTTGTTGATCACCGCGGCGCCGTTGCTGACCGAGAAGTCGTGCGCGTCGGCCTCGCCCGAGTTGGACGCGCCGATGACCCGCACCGGCAGGATGAGGCAGCCCGGGCACACCCCGACCACGCCGATGTCGTTGTTGGGCGCGCCCATGGTCCCGGCGACGCGGGTGCCGTGGCTGCCCGATGGCGACGGGTCGGTGTCGTTGTCTACGAAGTCGTAGCCGGGCAGCAAGTCCGAGACGAGGTCGGCGTGGTCGAGCTCCACGCCGCTGTCCTGCGCAGACACGATCACGGTGGGGTCGCCCAGGCTCACGTCCCAGGCCTCAGCGATGTTCATGTCCTGGTTGGGCGTGCCGCCGAACTGGCCGACGTTGTTGAGGTGCCACTGGTTGCTGTACTGGTCGTCCAGGGGCGAGTAGCGCGCGAACTTCGGCACGAACCAGTCCACCTCGGCCCAGGCCACGCCGGGCGTCTCAGCCAGCAGCATCGAGGCCTCCACCGGATCCACCGCCGCGCCCGCGGGCACCTTGACCAGCCACTGATCGGGCGCGAGACCCCGCCGACCGACGAGCTCCAGGCCCATGCCTCGTACCGCGTCGGCCATCACTCGCTCGTGCTGCGCGGTCCCCGCCGCGAGACGCAGGAGCACCTGGTCGGTGATCGCCCATGGCGCCACGAGATCGTCGGGGTTCAGGGTGAACAGCGGGCCCGCCACCGCGACGCCCGGCACGCTCCCCAGCGCGCGGGCCACCCGCCGGGTCTGCTCCCGAGTCAGCTCGGTGCTCGCTCGGTATTCCTGGTTGTGCAGTCGCGCGGCGCCAATGCGCCCGACGCGCCGCAGCTCCACGCCGTGCACGAGCAGCCGCTCAGGACCCAGCAACTCCGCCTCGGAGCTGCGGGTGAACACCGTGCCCGGCGCCCAGGTGATCGTGAAGCCTCCCGGCACTTCGTACAGCGCGTAGTCGGTGTCGCCAAAGGTCTGGGTGCGCGATCCATCCCACGGGGCCGCCCAGGCTGGCGACGAACAGAGCAGGACGGCGAGCGCGGGCACGAGCAGACGCATGGAGACTCCGGGGGGGAACAGGGGCTCGCCTCCCGCATGCATGATCGATCCCCTGACCGCGATCGGCAAGGGAACTCCCAGGCCTCAACGGTTCCCCCGCGCAGAATTGGTTGAACCATTTTGCCAATTCGCCTACTGTCCCGGTGGAAAGCTTGCGGGTCGGCAGTCGCGGCGTAAGAATCCCGCGCCCGCGAGGGCCGTGCGAAGCAACCGCACCCTTCGCCCCCGAGAGGAGCCCCCTTGCAAAGCTACGCGCTCTCGCACCTCAAGCAGCTCGAGGCCGAGTCCATCCACATCCTGCGGGAGGTGGTCGCCGAGTTCCAGAACCCGGTCATGCTCTACAGCATCGGCAAGGACAGCTCGGTGATGGTGCACCTCGCCCGCAAGGCGTTCTATCCCGGCCCGCTGCCGTTCAAGCTCCTGCACATCGACACGACCTACAAGTTCCACGAGATGATCTCGTTCCGGGACCGGTTCTGTGAAGAGAACGAGTTCGAGCTGCTCGTGCACACCAATCAGGACGCAGTGAAGGAGGGCATCAGCCCCTTCGTGCACGGCTCCAACGTCTACACCACCGCCTACAAGACGGTCGGGCTCAAGCAGGCGCTGCGGGCCGGTGGCTACGACGCGGCGTTCGGCGGCGCGCGCCGGGACGAGGAGAAGTCCCGGGCGAAGGAGCGGGTCTACAGCTTCCGCGACGGGCACATGCAGTGGGACCCCAAGAACCAGCGCCCCGAGCTGTGGAACGCCTACAACGGGCGCATCAATCGGGACCGGGGCGAGAGCATTCGGGTCTTCCCGATCTCCAACTGGACCGAGCTCGACGTGTGGCTGTACATCCACCTCGAGAAGATCGAGATCGTGCCGCTCTACCTCGCGGCCGAGCGCCCGTGCGTCAGCCGTCACGGCACCCTCATCTACGTCAACGACGACCGCTTCCCCCTCGAGCCGGGCGAGACCCCGGAGATGAAGATGGTCCGCTTCCGCACGCTGGGCTGCTACCCGCTGACCGGCGCGGTGGAGTCGAGCGCAAGCACGCTGCCCGAGGTCATCCAGGAGATGCTCCTGACCACCACATCCGAGCGCCAGGGACGCATCATCGACTTCGACGAAGAAGGCTCGATGGAGCAGAAGAAGCGCGAGGGGTACTTCTAGATGGAAATCAACGAGCGAGACCGCGCCTTCATCAGCCAGGACATCCTGGGCTACCTGAAGCGCCACGAAGAGAAAGACCTGCTGCGCTTCATCACCTGCGGGTCGGTGGATGACGGCAAGAGCACGCTCATCGGGCGCCTGTTGTTCGACAGCAAGCTCATCTACGAGGACCAGCTGGCCGCCGTGACCGCCGCGAGCGTGCGCCACGGCACCGTGGCGGGCCAGACCGACCTCGCCCTGGTCACCGACGGGCTGCGCGCGGAGCGGGAGCAGGGCATCACCATCGATGTCGCCTACCGCTTCTTCTCAACCGACACCCGCAAGTTCATCATCGCCGACACCCCCGGCCACGAGCAGTACACGCGGAACATGGCCACCGGCGCCAGCACCGCGGACCTCGCGGTCATCCTCATCGACGCGCGGCACGGCGTGCTGCCGCAGACCAAACGCCACTCGTTCATCGCCAGCCTGCTCGGCATCAAGCACGTGCTCGTGGCGGTGAACAAGATGGATCTGGTGGACTGGAGCGAGCAGCGCTTCGAGGAGATCCGCGCCCAGTACACCGAGTTCGCGACGCGGCTCGAGGTCACAGATGTGCACTTCTTGCCGCTGTCGGCCTTGCTCGGCGACAACGTGGTGAACCGCAGCGAGAACATGCCCTGGTACGAGGGGCCCTGCGTGCTGCACTTCCTCGAGAACGTGCATATCGCCAGCGACCGCAACTTCATCGACTTTCGCTTCCCCGTGCAGCACGTGGTGCGCCCGCACCTCAACTTCCGTGGGTACCAGGGCACGGTCGCGGGCGGCGTGGTCAAGGTCGGCGACGAGATCCTGGCGCTGCCCAGCGGCAAGCGCAGCACGGTCGAGCGCATCGTCACCATGGACGGCGACCTGCAGGCAGCGTTCCCCCCGCAGGCCGTGACCCTGACGCTGACGGACGAGATCGACATCTCCCGCGGCGACATGCTGGTCAAGCCCAACAACACCCCGCGCATCGAGACCGCGTTCGAGTCGATGGTGGTGTGGATGCACGAGACGCCGCTGCGCGAAGGGCGCGACTACCTCATCAAGAGCGGCACGCAGGTGCTGACCGTAGAGGCTTCGGTGCTGCGGTACCGGTTCGACGTGAACTCGCTGCACAAGCTGCCGCCGAGCATCGTGGACGGCCGCAACGGCCTCAACCTGAACGAGGTGGGCCGCGTGATGTTCGACGCGACGCGCCCCCTGCTGTTCGATCCCTACGACCGGAACAAGACCACCGGCGGCTTCATCGTCATCGACAAGCTGACCAACGTCACCATCGGCGCGGGCATGATCCTCGATCGCACCGCGGACCGCGGCGCCCACGGCAAGGAGCAGCAAAGCAAGCGCCTGGCGCTCTTGCAGGCGGCCACCGGCGAGGTCTCCCAGGAGGCCCGGGCGGAGCGCTTTGGCCATTCGCCGGCCACCGTGTGGCTCACCGGGCTCCCCCGCGCCGGCAAGTCCACGATCAGCTACGCGCTGGAGAAGCGCCTGTGGGAGCGCGGCGTGGCATGTCACGTGCTCGATGGCGTGAACCTGCGCCTCGCGCTCAGCAAGGACCTCGGTTTCACCGCCGACGAGCGCAGCGAGGCCGGACGGCGCGCGGCCGAGGTCGCGCGGATGTTCAACGACGCAGGAATGCTGACGATCGCGGCGTTTGCGTCGCCGTCGGCGGCAGACCGGGACGCGGCGCGACGGACCATCGGCGAGGAGCGCTTCCTCGAAGTGTTCCTCTCGGCGGACGTGGAGACCTGCGAGGCCCGCGACGCGGCGCTGTTCCCCGACGGGGACGGGCTGTACGCCCGGGCCCGGCGCGGCGAGGTGAAGGCGTTCACGGGCGTGTCGGCGCCTTACGAAGAGCCGACGGCTCCTTCGCTGCGCATCGAGACCGAGTCCACGACCGTGGACGCGGCGGTGGACACCATCGTGGCGCTGCTCGAGAGCCGCGGCGTGTTCGCGGGGTAGATCGGGTCCCCGGTCCACCACCTGAAGCAGTCCGAGACAATCTCGGCGGTCGATGTCGCGGATACTGCACGCGTTGTTGATTCGCCATGTCTACGAACCGGAGTGCCCGTGTCTTCTCGCCCCCTGTCCCTTCCCGCATTGCTTCTCGCCTTCAGCTTGTTCTCCCCGGCGCTCCCGGGGTGCCAACCAGCCGCGACCGACGACGACGACGCGGCCAACGACGACGACGCGACCGCAGATGATGACGACGCGACCGCAGACGACGATGACTCTGCGGGCGACGACGACGACTCATCGGGCGACGACGACGACTCTTCGGGCGCCCCGCCGGAGACCGTGTTTGTCGCTTCCCCTCCCGTGAACGGTGGGGCGTCGACCGCCATCTCGGAGCCCGACGGAACCGTTTTCTGGACCGGGACCGGGACGCAGCAGGTGGGCGGCCTCGCCTGCGGTGCGGATCCAGGAACCCTCCTCGCGGTGGTGATGGACATCCCTGCGACCTACACGCTCCTCGGCCTGGACGCGTCGGGAGCCACGACCAGCTTCGACACCTACTTCTCCATTCCCGTCGGCGGCGGCGTCTCGGTGACCCACCGGCAGCCCGAGGTCGTGAGCTGCGGCGGAACCACCTATCTCGCCACCCCCGAGGTCCTCGTTGCGCCGACCCCCACTCCGAGCACGCTGGTCACCTTGAACGGGGGCGCGATCTGGTCCGCGCCGGCGGGCCGGTCCATCGGCGGCCTCGCGTGCGATGGGGTCAGCCTGTACGTGACCACCGTCGGCGGCACCTTGCCCAACTACAGACTGCATCGCCTCGATCTGAACGGAAACGCTTCGTCCGAGACGACGTACTTCGACTCGGCCGGCTACGAGGTACGGGACCTGGGGGTCCAGCCCGAGGTCGCGGCCTGTGACGGCACGGTCTACCTCGCGACGCCCACCCTGATCGACGCGGGCGGCACGAGCGTGGAGCGCTCCGACGTCCCAACGACGGTGCGCACCGAGGCTGGAGCGGTGCTCTGGTCGGGCGGGGCCGATGTGGACGTCGGCGGCCTCACATGCGATGGCGACGGCGGGATCTACGTCATGGTGTCGGGCGGAGACCCGCTCGCATACGAGCTCCTGCAGCTGAGCGCGGCCGGAGAGGTGCTCTCTGCAACCACGACGTTTGAGTTGATCCTCGGGTCTACGCTCAACTCGCGGGATGCCGAGGTCGCGTCCTGCCCCGTTCCCGCCGACCCTCTACCAGACCGTCGCTAGCCACTCGGCCTCGCGCAGCCGCGCGTCTGCGGTGGCCAGGGGGCACCCCAACCACTGCGCCGTCGCCGCGATGAACCGGTCGGCGGGATCGGGGTGCGGTAGGTCCAGATCCACGGACCGCACCGCCATGGCGGGGTCCAGATCCACGAAGTGCACAAACGGCATCGCGTCGGTGGAGCGCATCAACTCCAGGGGCGAGCGATCGAGCTCGAGCCGGCCCTTCTTCACCAGCATCGCCACCTCCCAGGCGCTGATCGTGCTGATGAAGACGCCGTCACTCTGCACCGCGCGGTCGATGGCCGGGCCCGCCTTGGGGCCCAACCGCTCGGGCTCACCCAGCCACCACAGCCAGGTGTGGGTGTCGAGCAAGATCACGCGAGCGCGTCCCAGTCATCCACCGCGACGGGGTCCAGCGGGCGGTCGTAGCGAACAATGAGCCCGCGAAACCGGGCGAGGTGGACGTCCGCCCCTTGCTCGTAGGGCACCAGCTTGAGCACCGGCTTGCCGCGGTCGGTGATGATCAGGGCCTCGCCGCTCGCCTCCACCTCGCGGAAGTACTGCAGCGCGCGGGCCTTGAATCGAGACTTGCTGATGTTGCTCAGGTCACCCATACAGGTGACCATAGACTTATGACTACAGTTGGCAAGGCTTTTCCAGAGGGCTACTCCGGCGGGAGCTGGCTCATGTCCGCGCACAGCTCCGTCATGCGCTCAGCGAAGCGGTTAATGCGCCGCACCGTCAGGCGAACGATGATCTCGTCGGTCCCCGTCGCGGAGCTCTCCACGTCGTTCCAGGTCGCAGCGAAGCGCCGCACGCCGCCGTCCACCTCGACCAGCGCGTCGATCGCGAAGGTCTGGTGCAGCGAGTTGCTGCCGCCAGCGCCCGTCGTCGGGTCGGGCTGCCAACTGAGGATCAGGGTCGCCGACCGCTCCTCCTCTTGGATGAGGTAGGTGCCGTGTCGGAAGTGCAGGTTCAGGGTGTAGTCGAGGTTGGTGCCGAACTCGCTGGTGCCGAGCGGGTTGCTCGTGAGCATCAGCGCACCCGCCGTGTCCGCGAAGTCGGCCGTCAGCGGATCGATCGGCGCGGTGATGGCCGGGATCTCCCCGGCGGTGGCTGCCTCGTAGGCGGCGCGGTCCGTCTCGAAGGTGCGCGCGTAGTGGGCCCACTCCCCTTCGAACACCACCTCCTGATCGGCCCGCGCGCCGAGCTCTTCGACCTGGGCGAACGTGCAGCCCACGGTGCTCACGGCCATCACGCCGTTCATGCTGTCCAGGGGCCGGTCGGTCGTGGAGACCTGGGTCGTCGCAAGGTCGTCGGGCGCGAGCGGCAGCAGCGTGTAGTCCGCGGCCTCGTCGTTGCCGATCTCCGGCGCCTCGCCATCCAGCGCTGCGCCTTCGTCGTCGTACCAGTTCATGAGGCCGGTCAGCCCCGCACCGATGGTCGCGTCGTCCGCGTAGAACGACGACATCAGGAAGCGCGTGCCGGCCTCCGCGCCCTGCGGCGCCTCGGGCGGAGGAGCCTGACAGCCGGCGAGCGCGCCGAGGATGAGGGCGCTGAACAGACCCGGGCGGTTCACGCTACTGGGCTTCGCTCTCTGCGGGCACGGTCGCCTCGCCGGTGCAGACCGCGGTCATCCGGTCCGACGCGTCCAGCGACTTGTTCACCGCGTAGTTGAGCGCCAGCGGCGAGTCCGCGTTCTCGAACAGCCCGGAGATGGGCTCCGCCCACACCGCGAGCATGCGCAGCGTCTTGTTGTCCGGCCGGGCGACGTTGAGCTCGATGGAGTAGCTCTGGCGCAGCCCGTTCTCGCCATTGGCGCCGTAGGTCTCGTCCACCGCGAAGGTGAGGATGGTCACCACAGGGGTGGGCTCGCCGTCCACGTCGTAGATGCCGTGCCGCGTGTCGAGGAACATCTCGTACTCGGGGATGTCCACGCCGAGCAGCGGCTTCGGATCCACCATGTTCTTCGTCCACAGGATCGAGCTCTCGTAGGGCGTGGGGTCGAACTCCGCGCCGAACCGGTCGAGATCGACATCCACCTCGGCGAACGCCTCACTCTGGGTCGCGCCCTCGAAGATCGCCCGGTCGGTCTGGTACTCCCGGCCGTAGTTCTCCCAGGTCTCGTCGAAGATGACGTGCTGGTCGGCGCGCATCAGCAGCGCCTCGGAGTCCTTCCAGGTGCAGTCCATCTCGGCGAGCGAGACCACGCCTGCGGCGGTGGTGACGTCCCGGCCGCCGGTGGCAGCCAGATCGTTCAGCTCGAGGTGGGTGATGTCGTCGGCCACGAGATCGTTCACCGTGAACGAGTCGGTGTTCTCGGCCGTCGCGGCCTCGCCGACGAGCTCAAAGCCCTCGTCGTCGAACCAGGTCATGAACCCCTGCACGCCCGCGCCGAAGAAGGCGTCGTCCCGGTAGAACTCGCGGATCATGTACCGCGCGGACTCGTCGAGCCCCTCGGGGGCTGGCGGCGGCGGAGGCGCGCAGCCGGTGGTCGCGAGGGTGACGCCGCCGAGGAGGAGCGCAGAGGAGAGAAGCACGATGCGTTGGCTCATGGTTTGGCGGAATAGCACAGGCCGCCCCGACTGAGGAGGGAACAGATCTGCCGACCGCCCAGATTCAGGCACGCCGGCGGCGCCACACCAGCCCCATCAACCCCAGCAGCAGCCACGATGCGCCGCCCGCTCCGCCGCCCACGCTGGACCCGCAGCTCAAGCAGCCTGAACCGCCCACATAGACCGGCAGGTCCACGCCGGTGGCGGGCTCGTCGCAGTCGTCTTCGTCGGCGAAGTCGATGAGACCATCGCAGTCATCATCGATGCCGTTCTCGCAGTCCTCCCTCGCGTCCGGGTTCACGGCGGCGTTTTGGTCGTCGCAGTCGCCCTGAGCCTCGGTGAAGCCGTCCCCGTCGTCATCCACGCAGTCGATGGTGCCGTCTTCGTCGAGGTCGAAGTCCTCGTCGATCTCCCCGTCGCAGTCGTTGTCGATGCCATCGCACAGCTCCGGCTCGCCGGGTGCGATCTCGTCGTCGAGGTCGTCGCAGTCGCCGTCGCAGACCAGCCAGCCGTCGCCGTCCTCGTCGGCCTCGTCGGCAGGGATGACCCCGTCGCAGTCGTTGTCCAGCCCGTCGCAGAGCTCCTCGGCGCCGGGGAAGGCCAGGTCGTCGTTGTCGTCGCAGTCGCCGTCGCAGACCGTGAACCCGTCGCCGTCCAGATCGTCGTCCTCGGTGGTGGTGGGGTCGCAGTCGTTGTCCAGCCCGTCGCAGATCTCCTCGGCACCGGGGAAGATGGCGGGGTCGGTGTCGTCGCAGTCGTCGTCACACGGCGAGAAGCCGTCGCCATCGGCGTCAAAGCCGTTGTCCACGAGCCCGTCGCAGTCGTTGTCCAGCCCGTCGCAGATCTCCTCGGCGAAGGGGTGGATCGCAGGGTTCGCGTCGTCGCAGTCGCCGCCCAAGCAGGTGGTGTACCCGTCGCCGTCGGCGTCCACGTCCTCGTCGATGTCGCCGTCGCAGTCGTTGTCGATGCCGTCGGGGCAGATCTCCGCGTTGCCCGGGAACGCCAGTGGCTCGTTGTCGTCGCAGTCGCCGCCGCAGGTGGACACGCCGTCGCCGTCGAGATCGAAGTCCTCATCCACGAGGCCGTCGCAGTCGTCGTCTTCGCCGTCGCACGTCTCCACGGCGCCGGGGAACACGGTGGCGTCGGTGTCGTCGCAGTCGCCGTCGCACACGGTGGAGCCGTCGAGATCGAGGTCCGCGTCCACGTCGATGGAGCCGTCGCAGTTGTTGTCGATGCCGTCGGAGCAGTCTTCGATGGCGTCGGGGTTCACCAGCGGATCCGCGTCGTCGCAGTCGCCGTCGCACGAGGTCCAGCCGTCGCCGTCGAGGTCGAAGTCCTCGTCGATGAGGCTGTCGCAGTCGTTGTCGAGCCCGTCACACAGTTCCACTGCACCGGGGAAGATCGCCGCATCGCCATCGTCGCAGTCGCCGTCGCACACCAGCACGCCGTCACCATCGGCGTCGAAGCCCTCGTCCACCGCGCCATCGCAGTTGTTGTCGATGCCGTCGCCGCAGATGTCGGGCAGGCCCGGCGACAGGGTGACGTCAGCGTCGTCGCAGTCCCCCGCGCACAGCGAGAAGCCGTCGCCGTCGCCGTCGATGGTCTCGTTGGTCGCCGCCGAGCAGTCGTTGTCGATGCCGTCGCAGATCTCCACCGCCGTGGGGTTCACCGCTGCGTCGTTGTCGTTGCAGTCACCGCCGCACGACGTGAGCCCGTCGCCGTCCACATCGAAGCCCTCGTCGATGAGGCCGTCGAAGTCGTTGTCGAGCCCGTCGCACACCTCGGTGCCAAAACAGTCGGGGATGCCGTTGCCGTCAAGGTCGAAGCCCTCGTCGCTCAGGCCGTCGCAGTCGTTGTCGAGCCCGTCGCACACCTCGGTGCCGCCGGGGAACGCCAGCGCGCTCGAGTCGTTGCAGTCGCCTTCGCACACCAGGAAGCCGTCGCCGTCCGCGTCCACCTCGGTGGGCGCCGGGGCCCCCGAGCAGTCGTTGTCGAGGCCGTCGCAGGCCTCCGCCGCGCCGGGGAAGACCGTCGCGTTGGTGTCGTCGCAGTCGCCGTCGCAGACGAACTGGCCGTCGCCGTCCGCGTCCACCTCGTCGGCGGGGATGACGCTGTCACAGTCGTTGTCCGCGCCGTCGCACAGCTCAGGCCCGGCCGGGAACGAGCTCGCGTCGAGGTCGTCGCAGTCGCCCGCGCACACCTCAAAGCCGTCGTTGTCGGCGTCCTGCTCGTTGGTGGGCACCACCGAGTCGCAGTTGTTGTCCACGCCGTCGCACACCTCGGTGGCGCCGGGGTTGGTGGTGGAGTCGAGATCGTTGCAGTCGCCGTCGCACAGGGCGAAGCCGTCGCCGTCGAGGTCGTTCTCGCCCACCGGCACGAACCCGTCGCAGTTGTTGTCGAGGCCGTCGCAGATCTCGGCCTGCCCGGGGTTCATCGCAGGGTTGGTGTCGTCGCAGTCACCCGCGCACACCTCGTACCCGTCGCCGTCGCCGTCCGCCTCGTTCGCCGGGATGATGCCGTCGCAGTCGTTGTCCACGCCGTCGCAGCCCTCGGGCGCGTTGGGGAAGGTCAGCGGGGCGGCGTCGTCGCAGTCGCCCTGGCAGTCAGACAGGCCGTCGCCGTCGTCGTCTACCTCATCGAACGTGACGGTGCCGGAGCAGTCGTTGTCGATGGCGTCGCACAGCTCCACCGCGCCGGGGTAGACCAGCGGGTTGCTGTCGTTGCAGTCGCCGCCGCAGGACGTGAAGCCGTCGGCGTCGAGGTCGTAGCCCTCGTCGATGAGGCCGTTGCCGTTGTTGTCTACGCCGTCGCACGTCTCCTGGTCCTGGCAGTCGGGGATGCCGTCGGAGTCGGAGTCGAAGCCCTCGTCGACGTTGCCGTCGCAGTTGTTGTCGAAGCCATCGCAGACCTCGATGAGCAGCGGGGAGATGAACGCGTTCTGGTCGTTGCAGTCGCCGTCGCACAGCGACACGGAGTCCAGGTCGCCGTCGGTCTCGGGATCCTGCCCGTCGATGAGCCCGTCGCAGTCGTCATCGATGGTGTTGCAGGTCTCCGCTTGGCCGGGGAATACGGCCGCGCTGGTGTCGTCGCAGTCGCCGCCGCACGCGGAGAAGCCGTCGGTGTCTACGTCCGTGTCGGGGTCGGCGGCGTCCACGAAGCCGTCGCAGTCGTCGTCGAGCCCGTTGCAGACCTCGGTGGCGCCGGGGTTGATCGCCCCGTTGCTGTCGTCGCAGTCCGGGCCGTCCCAGGAGTCGTCGATGTACTGGTCGTCATCCGCGTCGATGTCCAACGACGTGTAGACGCCAGGGGCGCCCGGCGAAGCGGCCTCACACGTGTTGGTGCCCGCCGCGCCGCCCGCGAGGTCCACGGTGGGGAGGATGCCGAGATCGTTGCCAAACAAGACCTTGAGGACGCCGCCGCCGCCTCCTCCGCCGCCGTCGTCGAAGGACGCGCCGTCGCCGCCGGTCACGTCCACGGTGCCGCTCATGGTGACGTTGAGGCCGTAGATCAGGACCCCGCCGCCAGCGCCGCCGCCGCCCGAGTCATTGAGCCAGTTGAACCCATCGTCGCCCTGCATCGAGATGTCGCCGGCGATGTTGATGGTGGTCGCCTCGATCCACACCGCCGCGCCGCCGTTGCCGCCGCCGTTGCCGGTGTCGCCGTCCCCGGAGCCGCCCGCGCCGCCGGCTGAACCCATGTCGATGTCGAGCGTGCTGGTGCCGTACGAGACGCCGCCGCTGCCGTCGGGCCAAGGCGTTCCGCAGCCGACGACCTGCCAGTAGTCCCGGATGCCATTGCCACCCGCGCCGCCGTGCCCGCCGCCACCGCCGCCGTCCACCACGAACACGCCGCCCTGCCCGCCGCCCGGGCCGTCGCCGGTGTTGGGCGTGGACTGGTAGCCGTCGCCGTCGCCGTTGATCGACGAGGTGGCGTCGATGGTCACGCTGTCCGCGATGATGTGCAGGATGCCGGTGGTGGTGGGGTCACCGTCGTAGGTCGCGACGTTGATCGTGGCGCCGTTGGTCAGCACCACGTCGCCGTAGGTGACCGTGCCGCCGAGCGTCGTGCTGGTGCCGTTGAGGATGAGGTCCTGTGCGGCGGAGGCGCCAGGCAGGAGCAGGGCGAGCAGGAGCGCCGGCAGGGCGGATCGCAGCAGCGAGATGGACGGCGGTCGAGTCATTCGAGTCCTCGGTACCCCGTCAGCAGACGGGCTGCGGGATCTTTGAGGTACCACGTCGTGCTGGGCGATCACAACGACGATCGGACCAGTCCTGCGAGGGCCGGGGCAATGACGGCATCCCAGGCGACCCTCAGGGCGCGCGATTCCGCGGCGGGCGACAGGACGCCGAAGGCCCGCAGACCCTGCCGGGCTTCGGGGTGCTGAGTGGGGCGCGGGGGCGCCATCAGCTCGCTGCGAGCCTGCTGTGCGGCGGCGGCGATGGCATCGATGACGGGCTGGCCGCCCTCGGCGATGGCCCACTGCACGGTGCTCCACGCGAGCTTTGCGTGCTCCCCTTCGTCCTCGATGAGCACGTCGAGCACGTCGCACACAGCGGGGTCGGTGGCGACGGCGCGCCGCTCGGCCGCCCGGACCGCGGCGAGGGTCTCCCCCACGCAGCCCTCGCGGAAGGTGTCGGCGGCGAAGGTCGCCAGATCGGGGGAGAGGGTGAGCTGGGCGCCCAGGTCCAGGGCTCCGGGCTGCTTTGCGTCGGCGTCGAAGCGCTGCGCGAGGGTGAAGCTCAACTCCGCGTGGCGGACCTCGTCGGCCCCGGCGGCCTGGGCGGCATGCAGGAGCGCGGGCGGCGCCCCGAAGCGCATCAGATCCAGGGTGAACCGGGCGAACGAGGCGACGCTGGCGTGCTCGTACGTAGCCGCGCGCAGCCACTGGGCGGCCAGGATGGAGCGCTGGAGCAGGGTGAGAGGCATGGTCTGCATCGCCGCGGTGGGTCCCCGCACGATCCAGGCGTCGCCTGAGCCCACGGGGGCGGTCTTCGCCTCGCCGTGCACCCTCATCGGGCGGCCGTCCACGACGCCAGGCGGGTTCGGCGCAGGCGGAGCGCACGGTGCCCCGGCCGCACTCTTCGCCTGAAACGTGCCATCCGCGCAGATCAGGTTCGTGCTCGACGACTCCTGGGTCTCGCCCACCGCGGTCAGCTCGTAGCGCAGGCCTCCATCGCAGAGCCACTGGGTCGAGGCGTTCTCCAGGGTCACCTCCCCCTCGGCCTCATCCACGCACACCTGCTCGGTGACCGTGCAGCCCGTGGACGCCAGCAGGGCCAGGGCTGCGGTGCCGCCAGCGATGCGCAGGAGATGCGCGTGGAAGAGGGAGGTGAAGCGGGCGGGGTGCACGGTGCGAGCAGACATGGCGTCTCCATGGGGTGTTGCGCTCTGCCAGAGCAAGCATCGTGCCGGGGGGCCGGGCCCGGCGTGGCGGGGGCCCTCGGTCGGCGCCGCGATTGCCCGCCGCCGGGTAAACCTTTGACACACCAGGACGTCCGCCCTCCTTTGGGGAGTGGAGGGTTCATGCACCGCAGCGTCTATTGCTCTTTGGTTCTCTTTCTGGGCTTACGCGGGCTTGCGCCTGCGCCGGTCCTGGCTCTCGGCGGCCCCAACAGCTGTCCACTGGTCTCGGGCCACACAGCCCCGAGCGGGGGTCTCTTCGAGCCCGAGGTCTGCTTCGCGACCCACCTGGACGCTGGCGTCGAGTCGTTCGACTTCAACGGCGACGGCTTCCAGGACCTGCTCGTCGGGGCCGGTAGCTACGGCGGCATTGGCGGCTTCCTCAGCGAAGGTCCGACTGTTTGGTTCGGTGGGGAGGATTGGGTCGATGCCGCGCAGTACGACAATTTCCACGACGGGAGCCTCTCGGGCACGGAGGTCAGGGTCCAGGCCCTGGGGGACCTCGACGGCGACGGCACCGACGAGTTCCTCACGGGGAAGGTCAGCTACGGCAGCAACTATTGTGGTCCCGGTCAGTCGCAACTCTATGAAAGCGGGGCGGGGCAGGTCTCGTCTTGGCAAACCGGAGGAGGTTTCTGGGGGTTGCCGGTCTACCGCGACGTGGGAGACGTCACCGGGGACGGTCGGTCAGACACGGTCATGGGCTCCACGGTCTATCTGGGCCGAAGCTCTCCGACCTGGGCCCCCCTGGGGCTGTCCCTCACGGTCCCTGACCCCGGCTTCGTCTGGCCCCTCGGCGATGTGGATGGAGACGGGCTCCACGACCTGGGGCTCGCCGCAGCGCCGGGCGAGGCGGTGCGGTGGGCCGCGGGCGGCGCGACGGAGGCGACGGAGGGGGCCCATCTGGAGGTGGATGGGACTCCATTCCCCGCCGGAGACGTGAACGGAGATGGGTACGACGACGTGGTGGTCATCGGAGTACTCGACGAGCAAGACCCCCACGACATCAGCCTCCACTTCGGTGGCTCGACGGGACTCGAAGTCTGGGGGGTCGCCCATTCCCTACCCTGGTCCCCTTCCGTGGGCGCTCCTTCGGTGCAACGTGGGGACTTCAACGGGGATGGCTTCAGCGACCTCCTCTTCACCCGCTGGAGCTCCCTGCCGGTCGACCGCGGGTTCCTCTTTCTGGGCGGACCGTTAGGGCTCTCCGCAGCACCGTCGGCCACGTTCGGCTCCTATGTGCCCACCGCGGTCGGAGACATGGATGGGGACGGAGCCCACGAGTTGGTGTGGTCGGGGGGCGCGTCAGGATGGGGCAATGATCGCTGGGTCCTCCAAGGGCAGTCGTGTACGGACGACGCAGACTGCGATGGAGTCGCCGATGCCGACGACTGCGCGCCCCGCGCAGGGCTCGTGCACTCAGGGTTGCCGGAGCTCTGCGACGGCTGGGACAACGACTGCAACGGGACCACCGACGCATCGTTCGACCAGGATGGTGACGGCTGGAGTACCTGCGCGGGAGACTGCGACGACACCGCCCCAGGGGTGTCCCCGGCCGAGAGTGATACGGACTGCGACGGAGTGGACAACGACTGCGACGGCCTCGTCGACGAGGGGGGAGGCACCTACTGGTGGGATGAGGACAGCGACGGTTCATCGTGGGAATGCGACTGCGACGACGCCGATCCCAACCGGGGACACCTGAACGACGAGGTGTGTGGGAGCGAGGTCGACGAGGACTGTGACCTCGAGGTCGACGAGGCGGAGTGCGTGGGCCAGGGCACGGGAGACTCGACGAGCGGCGAAGTGCCTTGGGGAGACGTAGCCACCCTCGGCGCCCTGCAGCCCGCTGGGCTTGGGACCGTAGGAGGAGGTCCTGCCCAGAGCGGGGTCGATGTCCCGGACAGGTCGGCCAGTGCTCCGATCGAAGGGAGCGCGGGATGCTCTCTCGGAGGCATGCCGGGCCAGGGTGGGTCCTGGGTCCTCGTGTTTCTCTACCTCCCCCTCCTCCTCCTCCACCGCCCCTGACCGAGCCTGGAAGCGCCTCAGGCCCATGCCAACCCGACCGGGAGGCCCGTGCCCGGGCCAGACCTCCCCCTCGTGCGTGTACAATCCATCCATGCCTGCCCGTCGATTCGTCACGGCCATCAAAGACCTTCTTTCTCGCTCGGGAGAGACGACCACGCAGGCTAGTGCCGTGGTTTTGCCGCCGCCCTCGCCGTCCGAGCCGCCGCCGGGCTGGCGCGAGCACCGAGTCAGCTACGGGCCATACTCCTGCTTCACGCTGTACGCGCCGCGGGACCTGAGCGTGCGCGAGACCGAGGGCGCTCAGCTCGTGCACATCGAGCCGCTGGACCGCGGAGTCACCAGCGGGCAGTTCCCCGCGGTGGACATCAGCGGCCCCCGCCGAATGCAGGGGTTCGCCGGCATCACCACCGGCACGGACTTCGCCATCACCGTCAGCTGGACCCAGGTCGCCGTCAATGGCCCCCAGGGACTGCTCGACGTGCTCGAGTCGGTGGTGGCCGAGTCCATTCCATCGTTCGATCCCAGCTCGGTGCGCCTGGACCGCTGGGGGGAAGAGGCGTGGGTGGGCACCTGGGCGTGGCGGGACCTGGGCCCGGACGGCGAGCGCGCCTGCCAAGTGGTGGTCATCGGTCACGACGAGGGCGCGGTCACCGCGATGGTCCATGGCGTCCCCGACGACGTGTCGAGCTACGAGGAGGTCTGCGAGCGCGTGCTGGGCAGCATCCGCTTGTCGCCTGCGTCGCTGCTGTCGCCGCACAGCTTCCCCGCGGCGCTTTGCGAGCTGTTGAACGAGCGCGCCGCCGGCGTGCGCGAGGAGCTGTGGAGCATCGACGGCGAAGGCCAGCTGGTGTCTGGCTCGCTGGTGGTGCGCATGCCGAGCCTGTACCGCGCGTACCTGCAGGGTGACGGGGACCTCGAGGCGGTGGCCGCCCTGGTGGACTCGCAGCCCCGAGGACACCTCGAGCGCCGCTGGGGCGGGCTCGCCTGGGAGCAAGTGGCGGAGCATGTGCGGGTGGTGCTGCGGCGCAAGGAGGCGGTGGAGGGCTTGTCGGTGGTGCAAGTGCTTCTGCCCGGCGGTCTGGTTGCGTGCCCCGTGCTCGATACCGGCGATCGCATGACGTTCATCCCGCCGACCGAGGCGGAGCGCTGGGGCATCGATGCCCGCTCGCTGCTCACCAACGCGGTGGCGCAGCTCGACCGGGACGACCCGTCGGTGGTCATCGAGGCCGCCGACGAGGAAGGCATGCCGCAGGGGCTGATGCTCGCCGCCGACGACGGCTACGACTCGGGTCGCCTGCTGTGCCCGCAGTTCCGGGATCGCCTGAGCATCGCGCTGGGCGGGGAGCTGCTGGTGGCGATGCCGTCCGCTTGGACCATCCACATCTGGCGAGACACCCCAGGAGCCCGGCGCCGCCTGGCCCGACTCGCCAAGCGCGGCTTCAGCGAGGAGCCCACGCCCCTGAGCGAGACCCTTTGGCGGTGGGAGCCGAGCGGGCTGGTGCCACTGGAGTAGGGGTCCCCGGGCTGGGCTCTCCTGGGGTAGAACAAATTGAAAATTGTGTTTTCAATTTGTACAGTGCGTGGGTGAGCGACCTCCCTCGAACCCTCGGCGCGCATCTGCGTACCCTCGCCTCCCAGATGCCCGCCGTGATCGTCACGGGCCCGCGGCAAGCCGGGAAGACAACGCTGTGCCGGGCCACCTGGCCCCAGCTGCCGTATGTGAACCTGGAGCGACCCGACAACGCCGAGTTTGCTCGCACCGATCCGCGCGGCTTCCTCGCCAATCACTCTGCCGGCGCGGTGCTCGATGAGATCCAACGAGTCCCCGAGCTGACGTCGTGGCTCCAGGGCCTGATCGACGACGACCCAACCCCCGGTCGCTGGATCCTCACCGGATCCGAGCAGCTGACCCTGACGGAGCGCACGAGCCAGAGCCTCGCGGGTCGCGCCGCGTTTGCGCACCTGCTCCCCCTCGACCTCGGCGAGTGGCAAGCCAGCGGAGCCGCGGAGCCTTCCACCGGCTGGGCCAAGCCGCTGCTGCGCGGCGGTTATCCGGCGCCTCTGAACCGGCCCGTTCCCCTCGACACCTGGCTCGCGAGCTACGTGCAGGCCTATCTGGAGCGCGACGTGCGCTCTCAGCTCAGCGTTGGAGACCTGGGGCGCTTCCAGGACTTCCTCTCCCTGGTGGCAGGCCGGTCATCCCAGACCACCAACTTCTCCCGGCTCGGAGGAGATGTGGGAGTCACCCACCCGACCGCGAAGTCGTGGATCAGCGTGCTGGAAGCGACGTTTGTGGGCTTTCGTCTGCGCCCCTGGCATCGCAACCTCGGCAAGCGCCTGACGAAGTCTCCGAAGTTCTACCTGTGGGACTCCGGCCTGCTCTGCCACCTGCTGCGCATCCGGACGCCGGACCAGCTGATGCCCCACCCACTGCGCGGCCCGATCTTCGAGACCTGGGTCGTCGCAGAACTCCTCAAGATGCTGCACCACCGCGGCGAGCGCCCCGACGCGTGGTTCTATCGGGACAGCAAGGGCCTCGAAGTGGACCTGCTCGTGCGGCGGCCCGACCACTGGCTGGCCATCGAGGTCAAGTCCGGTGCCACCCTCGCCGCCGACTCCGCCAAGAACCTGCGCGCGTTCATGGCCCTCACTGGCGGGGTTCTCGAAGGGATGCCCGTCCGCCCCGTCGTGGTCTACGGCGGCGACGAGCTGCGGGTGGGCAGCGAGCTGCACTGCGTCCCCTGGGCGCGGCTCCCCTCGCTGATCGACCCCGCGCTACCGCGCTGAGCAGCAGCAGGAGGGCCCACGCGCCTGGATGTCCATCGGACATGGTGCAGCCGGCTCCTCCGCCCCCGCGCACGTTCAAGCCGAGCTCGCAGGCGTCGCCGATTCCGTCCTCGTCGCTGTCGGTCTGGTCGGGGTTTCGCACGTCGGGGCAGTTGTCGCAGGCGTCCCCGCGGCCGTCACCGTCGCGGTCCTCCTGCAGGGGATCGGCGATCCCCGGGCAGTCGTCGCATCGGTCGCCGAACCCGTCTCCGTCGATGTCGCCCTGCTCGGGATCGGGGATCTGGGTGCAGAGATCACACACGTCCCCGCGACCGTCGCCGTCGCTGTCGTCCTGGTACGGATCAGAGTCCAACGGACAGACGTCACAGAAGTCGCCGACGCCGTCGAGGTCTTCATCGAGCTGCGACGGGTCCACGTAGGACGGACACACATCGCAGGCATCGCCGAGCCCGTCCTCGTCGGAGTCCAACTGGTCCGCGTCCGGCGTGTCGGGGCAGAGGTCGCAGGCATCACCCACGCCGTCCCCATCGGTGTCTGCCTGATCCGGGTCGAAGACGTCGAAGCACACATCGCAGGCGTCGCCGGTCCCGTCAGCGTCAAAGTCCTCTTGGTGGGGGTCAGCCCCCCACGGGCAGCCATCGCAGACGTTCCCGATCCCGTCTCCGTCGGCGTCGGACTGCAACGGATCCGACACCGAGGGGCACACATCGCAGGCGTCGCCGACGCCGTCACCGTCGGTGTCTACCTGAGCCGGGTCGGCCGCCCCGGGGCACAGATCGCAGGCATCGCCGAGCCCGTCCCCGTCGGTGTCCGCCTGGTCGGGGTCGAAGTCCACCGGGCACACGTCGCATGCGTCGCCGTTCCCATCCCCGTCCGCGTCGTCAGGGCCGGTCGCCAGTCCGAGACACGGGTCGCAGACATCGCCGACGCCATCCCCGTCGATGTCGGCCTGGCTCGGGTTGAAGATGCCCTCGCAGTTGTCGCACAGCAGGTGGACGAGCAGCGCAGCCCCGTTCCCATCGGACACCAGCACGCTCCCGTCGCCCTGACCGTCCCCGTCGGCGTCGTTGGAGTCTGCCAGCGGGTACAGGCAGCCGAAGTCGGGGAAGTCGATGTAGTGATCCGCCGTGGGGAGCGGGTCGCCGGTGGGGTCCAGGTTGTTCGCGCAGAGCGAGGAGCTCAGATCGACCGGGGACTCGTTCGCGCCATCGATGCCGTTGCAGTTCAGGTCCAGCCCCCACGCGAGTCCGGGCATCGCAGCGAGCAGCAGCAACCAGACAGCTTCAATCCTCATTCCGCACCTCCTCAGCCTCGTCCATCAGCCAGGGGATCGGCGGCGCCTCCGCGCCCCAGTCGGGAACGTGGTCGAGCAGGGGGTCGAGGCGCTCGACGATGTGAAACTCCACCCGCCGGTCCCTCTCGCGGACGAGCACCGAGCCCGTCGAGGCATCCCGGGGGACCGCCTCCCCCATCCCGCGGTACGACAAGCGCACGCTGGACACGCCGAACTCCACGAGCCACCGAAAGACCGACGCAGCGCGCCGATTCGACAGGTCCCAGTTGTAGGTCGTACGGCCCTCGAGGCTGGCGTGGCCTTCCACCAGGACGTGGGCGAGCTCCGGCGACGCCTCCAGAAGGGTGGCGACCTCGGTCAGCACCGGCAGCGAGCTCGGCAACAGCTCATCGCTGTCGTAGGCGAACTCGATGGGCGCATGGATGACGATCTGCTCCTCGGTGACCTCGGCGAGCGGGCCCGGCTCCTCGGTGGCTAGCTCGGGCTCCGACTCGTCCACCTCCAGCAGGAAGACATCGGGCTCGTCGAGCAGATCGACGTCCGCGATCTCATCGATGGGCTCGGAGGCGCTCGGCGGCTCCTGCGCAAACGCGAAGGGCTCCGCCAGGTCCCGTCCTTCGGGCAACCGCCTCACCGTCACGCCGAACAGTCCCCTCGCTCGCGGGGCTCCGTAGCCGCTGTTGAGACCCAGCCCGCCTCCCATCTCCACCGTCAGCCACGACGCTGGATGCAGACGCACGAGCGCGCGCAGATCCACGGGGTTCTCGGCGCCGCGCTTGAGGAAGGCGACGCTGCTCGCTCGCGACTCGACCTCCACCGCCACCTGCAGCCGACCGGGGACCGGCCACACCCGCACGGCTCCGAGCAGCGCGAACTCCGGGGCGAGGTCGAGGTCGTAGCCGGTGTGCAAGCGGCGCCGCAGGAGCGCGCGCATCTCGATCAGGCCGGTCAACGGGCCCACCGAGCCCTGGGCCGCCAGCCGACCCTCCACCCGAGGCAGCGCTTCGCCCGCCAGCGAGTGGGCCTTGGACGTCGGAAGGTAGAGCCGCCCGCCCACCGACAGCGCGGCCGAGCCCGAGCGCACGAGCCGATAGAGCGCGTCTACCTCCAGGTCCCCCAGTGTCGCGCCCACCAGCGACCAGTCGCCTTGCTCCCAGTCCGCCTCGTGAAACACCAGGGGGAGCGCCAGCCCGAACCCCAGGCGATCGATGGGGACCAGCCAGGTCCCCACGGTGTGGGTGACCCGGTGGCGCAAGATCCGGGCGATCTCGTCGCCGTCATCGCGCAGGACCATGGGCGCGTACTCGTACTGGGAGATCACCCCGCCCACCACCGTGCCGCCGAGGCCGGGGTCCGCTCCGGTGCTGCCGACGAACCCCCACGGCGCAAACGACGGGCGCAGCAGCTGGGTGTCGAGCCGGCCGTCGGCGTCCCACGATGCCTGGCCCCACGCGAGCGCAGGCGCGAGCCCCAACAGCGAGACCGCCAACGCGCTCCACGCTGCCCGGCTCCGGCGTCGCGCGCACCAGCCGAGCAGCAAGAGCAACCAGCCCAGCCCCGCTCCCCCGCCGCCTTGGGCGCAGCCGGCGGGCTCCTCGCAGCGTCGGTCCGGCTCCAGGCACGGCGGCGGGACTTCGCAGTCCTCGTCGAGTCCATCGCAGTCCTGGTCGATGCCGTCCTCGCAGTTCTCCCGGGCCCTGGGGTGGACTCTGGCCTCGGCGTCGTCGCAGTCCCCGCACGTCCACGCGCCGCCGACCCGGGTGCAGTCGTCGCATGGCAGGACTCCGTCTCCATCCTGGTCGTAGGCGTCCGGCGTCAGCGGGGCGCAGTCGTCGTCGATGCCGTTGCACTCCGTCTCGACCGCGCCGGGGAAGACCGCCGGGTCGCCGTCGTCGCAGTCGGAGTCCACCGCCGACTGCCCTGGGGACAGCGGCGCGCAGCTGAAGCCGGTCGCCTCGCCCGCACCGAAGCCGTCCTCATCCACGTCGGCAAAGCGTGGCGCGGGCTCGACGTCGTTGTTCGGCAGCCCGTCGCAGTCGTGGTCTACGGAGTCGCACTGCTCGGGCGCCTGGGGGTGGATCGCAGGGTCCCCCTCCGAGCAGTCTCCGTCGCACGGCGAGCTGCCGTCTCCATCGCTGTCGAGCTCGCCCGTCGGCACCACGCCGTCGCAGTCGGTGTCACGCCCGTCGCAGGCCTCCGGCGCGCCGGGGAACACCGAGGCGAGCGTGTCGTCGCAGTCCCCGCCCGGCACCGACACCCCGCAGGGCCCCGTGTCCGCGCAGAACCCGTCGCCGTCTACGTCGGCGGTACCAGGGAGACCCGGCAGCAGCCAGGCCGCTCCCGCCTGAACCGAGCCGGTGGTCGTCGCCAAGAACCCGCCCACCAGCGCGTCGGCGAGCCCGTCCCCATCCACGTCGGCGACCGCGAGGCTCGTGCCCAGCTGGCCGTAGCCCACGGTCCCAGAGATGCTCGCGTTCGGCGCCAGCCCTGGCGCCCCCGGTCCCCCAGCGATCACCGTCAGGCCTCCGGTGAGAGGCGCGTCCTCGGTGCCCGAGCCTGGGCGGCCCACGAGCAGGTCGCTCAGCCCGTCGCCGTCGAGGTCGCCGGTCGCCAGAGCGCTGCCGAGCCCCCCGTTGCCGGTCGGCGCCACCTGCACCGCCACGAGACCGGAGCCCGGACCGTCGACGTACACGTTGATCCGACCCTTGCCCGACGCCGCGCCCGGCGCGCCCGCCACCAGATCCGCCGCGCCGCTGGCGTCCAGGTCCAAGACCGCCAGGGCCGTGCCGAGCCCCGAGCCCGCTTCGCTCCCCAGCGCGCTCCAGGTGAGCACCGGCGCCCCGAGCCCGCCCGAAAACAGATACAGGCCGCCCAGTCCCGCCGCGTGCGGAGCCCCGACGACAAGGTCGGCCAGGCCGTCTCCATCGAGATCCGCGCCGCCCACGACCGCCGCGCCGAACCGGCCGCCCGGCTGCGCGCCCGCCAGGACCACCGCGGTCGCCGACGGGTCCCCCGGCTCGATGAGGTGCACAACTCCGCCGAGCCCCTCCTCGGGAGCCCCCACGCCGATCTCATCGAGCCCATCGCCGTCGATGTCGTCGAGCCACCCGAGTGCCGCTCCGAACTCCCCGTCGGTCCCGTGGCCAAACCACGACCCCCCGGCCGTGAGCTCGGGCCCGCCGCCGACAAACTCGAACACCGCCCCCTCACTGCCGAGCACCCCTGAGGCCCCCGGAGCCCCGACAAACAACTCGTCCGCACCATCCCCGTCGGTGTCCCGCACGAGGAGCGCGAAGCCAAACCAGCCATAGGCATCGGCGCCCTCGAGGGTCTGGGTGGGCCCGCCGCCCGCGAGGTCGTAGTGCACCTGCACCGCCCCGACGCTGAACTGCAGGCCATCCCACCCGGGCTGGCCCACGACGCCGTCCACAGCGCCATCTCCGTTGAAGTCTCCGAACGCCACCGACACGCCTGCCGCCGCGTTGCCCTGGGTTGTGGTGCGGGTCCAGGTCGCCTGGGGCGCGAGGTAGGGGTCGACCGTGATCGGGTAGGCGGCGCCTGCGTCGTCGAACTCCGCGCCGAATCCGCCGGGCCCCGCCACAAGTCGCGACGGGACGGGGCGACCGGTTGCGTCCCACGCCCGCAGACCCGAGACCCGCAGCGCGTCGTTGCCGCCGCGGACCCACAGCGAGCCATCGCTCAGCGCCACGGAGCGACCCGGCAACGGCGTCCAGACCATGTCGGTCGGGCCCGCGAGGACGTAGCCCTGCTCGGCGGCCCCGGCGCCACCCTCGTAGCGCGCCACCGCCTCGGTCCCCCGCAGCGCCCCGATCTGCCAGCGCGTCGCGCGCCCCTCCACCTCGAGCACCCGGTCCACCAGCGCCACCGACTCGCGGCTGTGCAGCGCGCCCCAGTCGATGTTGTCCGGTCCGTCAGCGCACCCCGCCGCCAGCCCCGCGAGCACCACGCCCGCGCCCATCCCCCGGCGCATCATCCTTCGCACGCTTCCCACAGGACGTACTCGATGTGAAGCTCAGCGCCGTCATCGGGGTACGGAGCCTGCAACTGCACGTAGTTCCCTTGCGAGACGTACACCCACCGGTCGGACGGCCACGCTTGCCCGTCCACATCCAGCGTGACCGATCCCGGCTCCGGCTCGCCGCTCAACGCGAACCCGGTGACCGAGCCCAGCACGGCGGCGCCGAGCGACTCCAGGCTCTCGCCCCAGTCGGGCGCGCACAGCGACAGGCTGATCCCGGCGGTCATCTGCACCGCGGTCTCGTACCGTGGGGCGCCCATCGCCGACCCTCCGGGACCGCTACAGCCCGAAGCCTGGCCGGTGATGGCGGACAAGACCGTGTCCCCGGGCGAGGGCCGATAGGAGCGCAGCTCATCCACCCACGCCGCCGTGTCGCCGAGGCTCTGCTCGGGCTCGTCCGAGACGAACACGATGTGCAGAGACACCCCCGGGCGCAGGAACCCCTCCTGCGGAGGGCTCGCGGCGATCCCCGCCAGGGCCATCGACGCGGGCCCGAAGCCCCGCTCCGACCCCGAGCCCCACACCCCGACGTTCACGTTCGACGCAAACGCATCCGCCGGGCTCGGCGTCGTGTTGCTGATGACCGTCGGGGCGCCGACGAGCTCGCCGCCCATGCCGATGTCGGTCGTCGTGGCCGCCAGCCGGTAGTCGCCTCCCAGGCCATCCACGCTGTCCACAAACGCTGAGAAGTTGCCGCCCAGGCTCGCTTGCTCGTCCGACATCGAGCAGCTGTTGTCCACCACGAACAAGACGTCGACCGCGGCGGCCCCCTCCTCGTAGACATGGTCATCGAATGCGCTGACGGACGCGCGCGCCGTGCCGAACGACGGGACCCCCACGTCGGGGCGCTCGGGGTCGCCGGAGGCCACCAGCACGCTGGTCGCGAAGCCCCCGAGATCTTGGGCGAGCCAGCGCAGCACGAGGTCGGCCTCCTCCCCCGGCTGCAGCGTCTGCCCCTGCGGCGACTGCTCGATCGCCACGCCCGGCGGGGAGCCGGCGAGCTCGATGGCGCCGATGTCCAGCGGGCCCTCGCCCACATTGCGCACCGCCACCGCCTGCTCGCGCACGCAGCCCAGCTTCTGCTCCCCGAAGTCGATGGCTGGGGGGTCCAGCTCGATGGCCGGGGTGAGGAGATACGCGGACAGCGGGACCCGCGTCTCGGGGGCGTCGGGCACGTTGCTCCGCACGACGAGGTCAGCGCGCTGATCGCCAAGGGTTCCGCCCTCGTACCGCAGGGTCACCGGGAGCCGCGAGCCCGGCGCCAACATCGCGGGAAGCTCAGCCACCGCCACGATGCTCCAGGCAGCCGAGCCGTCGAGTCCGACCTCGTCGATGCGCAGGGTGCCGTCGCCGCGGCTCCACATCGTCACCACCGTCTCCCGGAACTCCTCCATCTGCACGCTCCCGGCGTCGAACTCGGTCGGGCTGGGCACCAACAGCGGCAAGGAGGTCACCGGATCGGCCACATCCACAGACGGGCGCAGCGAGCTGCCAACGCAGCCCCCAACGGTGACGGGAACCAAAGCGGCGAGGGCCAGGGCGGTGAGAGCTGGGCGCATGGACGGCCTCCGAGAGTGTGGTCGGGCTGCCTTTGACCTAGGGGCTGTTTCGGGTCCGTGGCACGGCTTTGCCCACTTTCGGAAACAGGGGTGACGCCGCAGCCGGAACGCCCTTCCATCAGTGCACCCGGCCCGGAGAACCCCATGACCTCATCGACGCTCACCAAGAGCATCTGGCTCCTGCTCCCCCTGCTGGTGAGCGCCGCATGCAGCGGGCCCCTGTCTCCGCCCACCGCGGCGACCCAGTCGGCGCTCACCACCCTGACCTCGGAGCTGGACCCGCTGCCGCCGGGCGCGACGGGCTTTGGCTCCGCAGAGGCCCTGGGGACCGCGTTGACGACCTGCGACCTCGACGGGGACGGCGTGCTCGACGTGATCGTGGGAGCGCCACTCTCCACGGTCGGGGGGACCGATGCGGGGCGGATCGAAGTGCACTCGGGCCTCGCGTGGCCGGGCGGAGTCAGCGATGTGCGCGTGGGCCCCGCCGGCTCGCAGTTCGGCAGCGCGCTGCATTGCGCCCCGGACGTCAACGCCGATGGGTTCGACGACCTGCTCGTCGGCGCGCCCAACGCCAACGCGCCGAGCGGCTTTCCCGGCGTGGGAGCGGCGATGCTGTTCCTGGGCGGCCCCACAGGGTTGCAAGCGAGCCCCCAATGGACGAGCTACGGCGCGTCCTTCGGCGGGCAGTACGGCGCCAGCCTCGCCTCGGGCGACCTCACGGGCGATGGCCTCGTGGACCTGGCGGTGGGGGCGCCTCAGGCCCCAGCCCCCGGCCAGCTTCTTGCCGGCGCGGTGGCGGTGTTCTCCGGGACGGGGAGCGGATTTGGGCAGGCGCCCGACTGGACGATGACCGGCACGAGCACCGGGGACCGGTTCGGAGCGGCGATCGCCGTGGGAGACCTGGGAGGCCCGCCGGGCAACGACCTGCTCGTCTCGGCCCCGTTGAGCGACGCGGGCGCGGTGGATGCGGGGACCCTCACCGGGTGGGCGTTCGGCGCGGCGGGCCCGAGCGCGTGGTGGACGCTGGATGGGGCGATGCTGGGAGGCGAGCTCGGCACCAGCTTGCGCATCCACGATCTCAGCGGAGACGGGGTCGTGCAGGTGATCGCGGGGGAGCCCGGCGCGGTGAACGACGCGGGCAGGGTGTTTGTGTGGGGAACGCCGCTGACCGCCGCCAGCCCCTTCTGGGCGACCACCCTCGGATTGGTTGGCGACCGCTGTGGCGACGCGCTCTCCCCGATCGATCTCGACCGGGACGGAGGCCTCGAGTTGGCGGTCGGCTGCCCCGGCGCGGGCGTTCACGGTGGCGTGCGCCTGTTCTGGCCGACGTTGTCGTACTGGACCACCCCGATCGCGACCGTCTCAGGAGGGCCGACGGCCCCTGTGGGGACGGTCCTCGCGGGACTGCCTGCCCAGAACGGCGCGCCGCCGGAGCTCTTGTTGGGGGCCCCTGCCGCCGTGGGGTTGGGCGGAGGAGCCGGGGCGGGCCTGGTGGAGCGGGTCGGGCTCGCGTTCTCAATGCCGAGGCCGGACCGCTTCTTCTCTGGGATCAGCAGCACGACGGCGGGACACCTCATCGCGGGATCGGACTGGGACGAGGACGGGTATCAGGATGTCCTGCTGGTCTCCGAGACGGCGGGGGCCCGCTTCCCGGGGCCTTCTGTGGGCACCCAGCCCAGCGGAGCGTTCATCGGGCGAAGCGTCTCGGCGCCGGTGCTCGCCGACGTGAACGCCGACGGATTCCTCGACGCGGTGGGCACGGGGGCGGGCCTGACGATCACGCTGGGCGGGGGCAGCCCTGGGGGCGGGCCCACGGTGAGCGTCGGCTCGCCGTATGGCTCGGCGGCGAGCGCGGAGCGGGCCGCAGTGGGGAACATGGACGACGACCCGGCGCTGGAGATCGTGGTCGCGACGACGTCTGGGCTCTACCTGTGGGACCCGGCGGACCCGGCGGACCTGGCCGGCGCCACCGTGACCCAGCTGACCGTGTTCTCGGGAGCGGAGCAGTCGGTGCTCTGCGTCGACGCGAACGGCGATGGATACGACGACCTCGTCTCTCATTCACCCAGCTCGGCGTATGTCCGCTTTGGCGGGCCGACCGGGCCGTCAGTGTGGCCAGACACGACCCTCGCCCTGACCTCGAGCTTGTGGTCGGTGCAGTACCCGCCGCGGTTCGTCATCGCGGACCCGAACGGTGACGGTCAGGACGACATCCTGTTGATGCGCACTCTGCAGGGCGGCATCACTGAGGTGCTGACGCTGGACCTCGCGAACGGCTGGATCCTGGGACTGGCCGAGGTGCCCGACAACGCAGAGGGCGTCGCCGCCGGAGACCTCGATGGCGACGGGTTCGACGATCTCGTGCTGGTCACCGCGGGGCCCCAACCCGGGCTGGCGATCCTTCACGGCAGCCCGGACGGGCTCCCGATGGAGCCCACGCTTGGGTTCGGCCACCTGCTGCCCGCGTGGTGGACGGGTCTCGGCATCGGCGACGTCGATGACGACGGGGTTTCGGAGCTGCTCATCGCCAACGCGTCGCTGTCTCACGTGGCCGCCTTCCAGTTCCCGCAGGCGATTGCGCCCCGCGCACCGAGCTCCGCTATCCGCGACGTGCTCAGCATTGTCGAGGGGGGCGCCACGAGCACTCTCGACTCCGGCGCCACCAGCGTGCTCGACAACGACCGCGGCGACGGCCTGACCGCTGTGCTCGCAGATGAGCCTTCCTACGGGACCGTGATCTTGAACGCGGACGGCACCTTCGCCTACACCCACGACGGCTCCGAGAGCGCCCAGGATGCCTTTGTCTACACGCTCCTCAGTGACGGCGACGTCGTGGACCACCAGACCGTGTTGGTGCAGGTATTCCTGGTGAACGAGGCGCCCGTGTTCGGGCCGTCCACCGTGGTGCTGGAGGGCGAGGCGCGGGTGCTCGACTTCGCGCCGCTGAACGATCCCGAAGGTGACGCTCTGGTGATCGAGCCCGACTGCGACGGGGATGGCCAGTTCGACCCCGCCGGCACGGCCTGCGTCTTCCCGGACGACGGGGTGTACACCGTGTCCGCGCGGGTCACCGACGCCGGGGGGCTCGTCGCGTACGGCTCGCAGGACGTGATCGCGGCGAACGTCGACCCCGTGATCGACTCGCGGCCGAGCCCCGCGCCGCTGCTCCCAGGGCAGTCGTGGTCGTGGAACCCGACGGTGATCGACCCCGGCGCTGACACTCACAGCTTCGCCGTCAGCACCGTGCCGGCATCAGCTCCGGTCGGGGTGCACGCCACCCTCGGCACGGTCACATTGACTCTGCCCCAGGCCTTCGCCGGGCCCGGCATCATCGCCAACCTGCGCGTCGCGGACGACGACGGGGGCACGGGCCAGATGCTCTTTGTGATCCCCACGGACCGCGACGACGACGGCGACGGCCTGGGAGACCGATGGGAAGAGGAGTTCGGCCTCGATCCCACGAGAGACGACGCGGGAGAGGACGGCGACGGCGACGGCCTCAGCAACGCCGAAGAGTACGCGCAGCAGACCGACCCCCAGCAGTTCGACGGGCCCACCGCGCCGCGGCTCGAAGTCATTCCCGCGGATGTCTTCACCGAGTTCACCTCAGTCCCGCTGAGCTTGACCTGGAGCCGCGCCGACGATCCCCAAGACGACCCGCTGACCTACCGGCTGCAGATCATCGAGGGCCAGGACAGCAGCGCACTGCTGTGGGATGTCGCCGGGCTGACGGGGAACAGCTCCCTGCTCAGCCAGCCGATGCCCATCCCGATCGAGCGCGGGCAGACGTACTCCTGGCGGGTTCGCGCGAGCGACCCCCGGGTCGCGGGGCCGTGGACCGGGTGGGGGAGCTTCGCCGTGCTTCTTGAGGATCAACGGGGGACGCGCCCCCAGCAGGTCTGGCCCGCAGACGCTGTGACAACCCGCGAAGACGTGCCGCTGCTCTTCATGCTGCCGGCGCAGGATCAAGAGCTGACCCAGGTGGAGGTCGAGATCGACCGGGAAGGCAGCGGACCGACCGTGCTGTTGGTGCTGGAGACCTCCGGGGACGACGTGCGGGAGGTGCTCTGCCCCCTGTCCTTCGACCGGAGGGAGGAGGTCAACTGGCGGGTGCGCACGTATCAGCCAGGCGAGCGGGGCCGTTGGAGCCACTGGTCTCAGTTCACCGCCGCCGATCGGGTGGCCGACGGCGAGCCGGTGACCTTGGACTGGCCCGAAGAGGGCGCCACGGTCCCCGCAGGCGCGGTAGTCCTCGAGGTTGACCAGAGACCCGGCGCGCAGCTCGTCGCCGACTTCTTCGCGCTGGGCTCAGACGGCGGCCTGGAGTCCATTGATCGAGACTCGGCGTGGATCCGCGAGGACTCGGCACCCGGTCTCCTGCAGACGAGCATCGCACCACACACCGAGGTGTTGCTGGTCGTGTGGCCGAACGCGCCTGGCGGAGCGGTCGCCCGGCCTACGCTTGTTCGGTTCTCGACTGGAGCCCCGGGGGTCGGGTGCAGCGCAGCGGGGACCGACCCGAGCGGCAAGCCGAGCGTCATGTGGATGCTGCTTTTGGCGCTCGCGGCGATCCCGCGCCTACGCCGCCACCGCGGCTCTACGCATCCGCAGAGCCGAGCTCGCGCACGGTAGCCTGGAGCACCAGCGCAGGCGCGAGTCCCCGGGCGCCTGCGTCCTCGATGCGCTCCGCCATGGAGCTCACCCGCAGGAGCGCCTCGGGCCGGCTCCCCAGGAAGTCCGTCCAGCGCTTGCGCACGATGCGCTCCATGCCTCGCGACGTCTTCGCGCCGGTCAGGCCGTCGCCATCCTCTAGGGCCTTGTCCGCGAACGCCAGCACCAGCTCGTCGTTGTCCGCCCGCAGCCGCGCGATCGCCCGGCTCTCCCAGCCGTCTCGCGCGTCCGACGGCAGCGCCAGCCGCGCCACGGCGCCCAGGTGCACGTCTTCGGCGATGTTCTTGAGCAGCCGCGCCGCCGTGACGACATCCAGCCCCTCGTGCCGCTCCGCCAAGCACACCGCCTCGCCGGCCTCGCTCACCCAGCGCAGCCCCGCGGCGCGCTCGTTCGACGCCCGGAAGATCTGGCGGTTCTTCATGTACCGGACCTGCTTGTTGTAGTCCCGCTTCTCGTGCGAGGTCAGGATCTTCTGCAAGCTCTCTTCGTACTCGGCGAACCCGGTCTTGAAGCGCTTGAGCACCGCCATCGGCTGGAGCACGTCGATCCCGCGGTACAGCAGCCACCCCGCCACCTCGGCGACCGTCCGCTCCAGCTCGCGCAACAGCACGTACTCCACCGACGCGCGCACGCCGGCCACGTCCCGCAGCGCCTTCTTCACGCTCCAGATGCCGAGCAGGTCGGCCGCGATCAGCGAAGCGAGCGCGATCTCGGTGATGCTTCGCCCAGTCAACCGTCCCATGCGGCTGAAGTGGGTCGAGCCCATGGCATCCACCAGCAGGCTGGTGATCACCGTCGCGGCGATCTCCTTGCGCAACTGGTGACGACGCACGTGCTGCCCGTACGTCTTGCGCACCTTCTTGGGGAAGTACTCCATCAGCCAACGCTCGGTGTACTTGCAGTAGAAGCTGCCGTCCTCGAGGAGCTGCTCGAACACCTCCATCTTCACGAAGGGCTCGATGCGGCTCAGCTCGGGGCGCAGCAGGCCCTCCCGGTTCTTCGCCCGGCGAATCAGCTCGCCATCCGACGGGAGCTGATGCCGACGCCGGTCCAGGCTGCGCGAGGTGTCGAGATCCCGCAGCAGCACCCGGAAGTCGTCGAGTTCATCCACCGAGCGCGCCACGTCCATCGACAACAGCTGGCTGTGGTCGTGGTTGTTGCGCTGCACCGCGGTGGAGACCTCCTCAGCGATCGACAGCAGCAGCGCGTCGCGCCCCACCCGGTCGATCACGCCGGACGCCTCCATGTCCTGGGCGAGGATCTTGAGGTTCACCTCGTGGTCGGACATGTCCACGCCGCCGGAGTTGTCCACGGCGTCGGTGTTGATGCGTCCCCTGTGCCGCGCGAACTCCACGCGGGCCGCCTGAGTGAAGCCGAGGTTTCCGCCCTCGCCGACCACCCGGAACCGCAGATCCTTCGCGTCCACGCGCACCGCGTCATTCGCCGAGTCACCGGCCTCGCGATCCGTCTCGGTTGACGCTTTGACATAGGTGCCGATGCCGCCGTTCCAGAGCAGGTCGGCCTCCATCCTGAGGATGGCGCGGATGAGCGCATCTCCAGACAACGCGTCGTCATCGACGCCGAGCATCGCCTGCACTTCGTCCGTCAGCGGGATCGACTTCGCCTGGCGCGAGAAGATGCCTCCACCCTGCGAGATCAGCGCGGGCTGGTAGTCCTCCCACGACGAGCGCGGCAGGTTGAAGATGCGGCTTCGCTCGGCCCACGACGTCCCGGGGTCGGGGTCGGGATCGAGGAAGATGTGCATGTGGTTGAACGCCGCGAGCAGCTTCAAGGTCTTGCTGAGCAGCAGCCCATTGCCGAACACGTCGCCGGCCATGTCGCCGATGCCGACCACCGTGACCACGTCCTTCTCAGGGTTCACGCCGAGCTCGCGGAAGTGTCGCCGGGTGCAGACCCAGGCCCCCTTCGCCGTGATCGCGTACTTTTTGTGGTCGTAGCCCGCCGAGCCGCCCGACGCGAAGGCATCGCCGAGCCAGAAGTCGAACTCCGCCGAGATGCGGTTCGCGGTGTCCGACAGGTGCGCTGTGCCCTTGTCGGCGGCCACCACCAGGTAGGGATCCGCCGGGTCGTAGCGCACGGTGTCCTCGGGCGGGACCACCTCGCCGTCCACCACGTTGTCGGTCAGTGACAGCAGGCCGCGGATGAAGCTCTCGTAGTGCAGGTCCGCCGCCGCACGGGCCTCGCCCCGGGTGTCGTACTTGCGCTTGAGCACAAACCCGCCCTTCGCGCCCACGGGCACGATGAGCACGTTCTTGACCATCTGGGTGTCCATGAGCCCCAGGATCTCGGTGCGGAAGTCCTCGGGACGGTCCGACCAGCGCAGACCACCGCGCGCGACGGGACCCCCGCGCAGGTGTACGCCCTCGAGCTTGTCCGAGAACACGAAGATCTCGCGGTAGGGCCGGGGCTCCACCATCCCGTCCACCTTGCTGCAGTCGATCTTGTAGGCGTAGGGCCGATCCTCGCGGTCTGCCTCGCGGAAGAAGTTCACCCGCAGCGTCGAGTCGAGCAGGTTCAGCGGACCTCGCAGCACGCGGTCCTCCGCGCTCGTCTGCACCCCGTCGAGGTAGTCCGCGAACGCCTTGTGGTTCTTGCCGACCAGCGCGGTCCGGGCGGGGTCATCCGCAGCGCCGAGGGCCGGATTGAAGCGGGCCCTGAACAAGGCCATCAGGAGCTTCGCGGCCTGGGGATGGGCGCGCCACGTGCGGTGGGCCACCGAGATGGGGATCGATGCGCCGAGCTGGCGTCCGTGGGCGATGTAGGCACGCACCACCTCCACCTCACGCCAGTTGAGGCCGCCGGAGACGAGCAAGGCGTTGAGCGAGTCGTCCTCGCCCAGGTGCTGCAGCACGGCGGTCAAGGCGTCCACCAGGCGAGACTCCTGGCCGTCGAGCGACACCGACGGATCCGCGGGCACCACCCGGAAGCTGTCCACGAAGTAGGCCTGACCCTCGGCGCTGCCGATGGTCACCGAGCTCTGGTCGATGACGCGCAGGCCAAAGTGATCGAGCACGGGCGTGGAGTCGGTCAGGTAGATCTTCTCGTGCTGGTAGAGCTTGATCCGGGTGACGCCGGCGACGGCATCCTCCGCGAGCGCGCCCACGGTCACCTGCAGGCCGCCCTCGCTGCGCGCCCGCTCCAGCATGCGCAGGTCCTCGCAAGCCTCCGCCGGATCGGCCTGGTGTCGATACTCTTCGGGCAGCAGATCGAAGTACCGCTCCAGGATCTCCTGGGATCCGGCGGCGCCCTCGGTGCTTCGCAGAAGCTTGACCACCTGCTCGTGCCAGGTCTGGGTGACCGCCGCGACGGTCCGCTCCACCTCCTCGGGCTCATCGAAGCTGAAGCGCTCGGCAGCGGTTAAGTAGAACTGGAGCACGACGTTGCCCGACGGCCCGAACGCCAGCCGGTAGTCCATGTAGTTGGCGCCCATGGACTCCATGAGCCGCCGCGAGGCCTGCTGCCGCAGCTCGTCGTCGTAGTTCTCCCGGGGGAGCGACACGATGACGAAGGCGCTGCGGTTGGAGTCGTCCACCAGCAGGTGTACGCCGGTCTCCTGGGTCTCCTCGGCGGCCATGATCAGCCGAATGGCGCCTTCGATGGCCGCGACGTCCGCGCTGAACAGGAACTCGGCGGGGATGGCCCGAAAGCTCTGGGTCAGGCGGCGGTGTAGGTGGCTGCCGTCGAGCGCAGCGTGGGTCCGCAGCACCATGTCGAGCTTCTCCCGCAGGATGGGGATGCGGCCGACCTCTTCGCTGATCGCCTTGTGGGTGTAGAGCCCAGTGAAGAGCACAATGCGCTCTTCCTTCTCGTTGAGCAGGCGCACCGCGATGTGGTCGATCTTGCCCGGACGGTGAATCCCGGCCTCCTCGCGCCCCTTGCCCAGGTAGACGAGCTTGTCGCCACCCAGCCATCCGCCGGCGTCCATGGGGAAGGGCGTGCCCACGCTCTCCGGCGTGTGCTCCACCCGGTTCAAGCCCAGCTGCGAGCCTTCCACCGCCACGGCCTTGCCGCCTTGTACGAGGTATTCCTTGTGGCCCATGAAGACGAAGTTCTCGTCCACGAGCCAGTGGAAGAAGCGCTGCACCATCGTCGCGTGCAGGTAGTCGCCCTGCTCGGCGGCCGGCGCGAGGTACCCGCCCAGGTTCCCCGCGAGCCAGCGGGCCCTGTCGCCCATCGCCTCAAAGTCGTTGACCATCGCCTGCACCTTGAGGAGCCGGCTGCGCACTGCCTTTTCGATCTGCGCAAGGCGCGCGGGTTCCACGCGCTTGACCTCAAAGTGCATCACCGACTCATTGCCCGAGGTGTCCTGGGGGAGCGGGTTGAGGGCGGTGATCGCGCCCTTCTCGTCGCGCTTGACGCCGAGGATCGGATGCACGCACCGGATATGGCCCAGCTCAAGGCTGTGCAGCAGGTTCGTCAGCGTGTCGAAGATGAAGGGCTGGTCCTCCATCGCCATCTGCACCACGGTGCGCTGGATGGAATACCCGTGCTCGTCCACCGTGGGGTTGAAGACCCTCACCAGCACCTCGCCGGGCATCCGCTTCTCGACGAACGAAAACAGATCGGTCCACTGGGCGAGGATGGTCTCGAGCCGGCGCTGCAGGAGGTAGACCTCATCGGAGCGCTGGAAGAAGCCCTCGGCGAGGCGCCGCGCGAGCTTCCCCTGCGTACCCGCGCCCTTGGGATCGATGCCGTCGAGCAGCGTCTCGATCGAGGTGCGCAGGGTGCCGGTGGTGGCGGTGGAGAACGAGCCGGAGGGAGTGGCGCTCATAGTTGAGTTCCAGGGCAGGGCCGCGGGGCGGCGGGGGGGAAGCGTCGGTGCCGTTTCTAGCCGCCGAGGGGCGTGGGCTGACGGCAGTCCGGAGGGACGGAGTCGATGGAGAGCAGCGGGGAATCCACACGCTCGGCGCGCGCTCCTTCGATGAGCAGCGGGATGCAGGCTGGCAGACCGGCGAGGCCGTCGGTAGGGGAACCGCAGGGAACGCAGGGATCAAAGCCAAGATCGTCGGCCAGGAATGCGCACGCGGCGTCCGGCGGCATGCCGTAGGCCGACTCGCTGAGCGGCAGGGAGACCAGCGCCATCAGGGTGACATCCAGGAGCGCATCGCCCGACTCGGTCAGCCGCGCCTGGAACGCGCCACGCTCGGCGACCACGCGCCCGGGCAACACGTCGCCGGTGGAGACGGCTGTGGCCACTTGTCGAGACAGCAGGCTCGCGGGGATCTCCCAGGAGCTCGTGACGGTGCAGCGGTCCTGGGCGGGGCCGTCCCCCTGGACTGGGGCGATCGTCACCGTGCGTTGGTTCTGCGCGTCGGCCGGGCCGAGCGCGATCAACACGCCTCGGGGCGGCGCCGGCAGGACGTCGAGACCACCCAGGAGCCGGAACGCGTCGTCCGGCAGAGGGAGGTGCCACGTGGAAGGACCGAACTCGACGGGGTTCTGGCCGCGTCCAGCGGGCAGCGGCAGGTCAAAGTCGTACTCAGCTACGCGGCCGTCGGCGCTGACGAGGTCGACGCTGACCGGCGCGCTGGGCCGGGCGGGCAGCGGATCCGTGGGGAGCCCGACAATGCACTCCCGCAGTGGGGACCACATGGTCTGGGTCGGGAGAGGAGCGCCCGCGCCATCGCCGATCGACACATCCGCCTCTGCCACCGGGCAGGCCGTGCAGACCTGCACCCAGCCTGGCTTGTCGAGGGTCGAGTCCGCCTCGATCCGGGCGAGCGTCAGCGGGACCTCATCGCACGCCGTGGGCGGCGTCGGCATCTCGGGGTCCGGTGGCAAGGGCGGGTCCCCACGGCAGCCGGTGAGCGCCACGGTGGCTGCGAGCCCAAGGGCCGCCGCGAAGGTGAGAGTCCGCCGGAGATAGCGTGGTTTCGGGGCCATGCGCCGCAAAGGGTAACCCCATGAGGAGACCCACGCTATCCTCCCCCGCCATGGCCCGGTTCGAACGACATGTCTTCACCTGCATCAACGAGCGCGACGACTGCGACGCGCGCGGATCCTGTGCGTTGAGCGGGGGCGTGGAGATCGCCGCTTGGTTCAAGGCGGAAGGGAAAGCGCGCAACTGGAAAGGGCGCGTGCGAGCCAATAAGTCCGGGTGCCTGGACGCATGTGAGTTCGGTCCCGTCGTTGTGGTCTATCCTGAGCAGGTCTGGTACTCGCCGCGCACCCAGGAAGACGTGCGGGCGATCTGCGAGCAACACATCGATGGTGGGGAGATCGTCGAGAGGTTGCTGGTTCCAGGGCTCAATGGCTGAACATGCACGCTGCATCTACGCCGATACGGGTCACTGAGCCGGGGATTTTTGGGATGGGGAAGAGGTCGATTCTCGTCGTGGAGGACGACGTGCACTTCGGGAAGCAGATCGTGGATCTGTTTGGTTTCCTGGGGTATCGCGCCGAGCTCGTGTCCAACGGCCGCGATGCCGTATCGACGTTTCAGCGGGGGTCGTTCGACCTGGTCCTGAGCGACCTGATGCTCCCCGAGATGAACGGCGTAGACGTCATCAAGGCCATTCGCGGCATGTCCCACGGCGTCGCGGTGCCGGTGCTGATGATGAGCGCGGTCTACCGCAACCCGAAGCTGTTCCAGCGGGAGCTCAAGGACCTGGGGATCATCGAGTTCCTGCCCAAGCCGTTCTCGATCGTGGATCTGGGGAGGCGGGTCGGGGTCGTGCTGGAGACCGGCGCGGAGCCCATCGACGACTCTGCCATGACCCAGTCGGGCAGCTGGAGCTCCATCGAGCTGCGGGGAGCCCTGGGAGAGGACCAGCCGGAGTTCGACCTCACCGGCGAGTTTGACCGGCTCTCCCTGCTCAACCTGTTCATCGAGATTTTTGACGAGCACCACCCTGGTCAGCTGACCCTGGAGGTCGGTAACACGCGCCGGACCGTGTGCTTCCTCAACGGATACCCCGTTTGGGGAGAGAGCAACGACCCGACCGAGAGCCTCGCGGGTCTGCTCGAGCGCAAAGACGAGTTGGCGACCGAGGAGATCGGGCGGCTGGTGAATCTCGCCGCGTCCCGGGGCAAGGGCCTGCGCGCGGTCCTGCTTGAAGAGGGCGCGCTGTCGGAGCGGCGCTTGTTCCTCGCGGAGCGTAATCGAGTGCGCCAGGTCGTGCTCGGCTGCTTCTCGATGGCAAAGGGGACCTACACGTTCGAGCCCGGCGACGAGTTCGTTGAGAAGGTCGGGGTGTTTGAGGTGAACCCGGTCCGCTGCCTCGGCGAGGTGGTGCAGAGGCACCTCGCCGCCAACGAGCTCGCGCCGGCGGTGCAGGCGGTCTCAAGGCGCCAGCTCACGCGCGGGACCCGTTACCGCCAGCTGTTCCCCTATCTGAACCTTCCCGAGGCCCTCTCTGACCTGGGCGCGACCCTGAAGCGCGGCGTCACGGTCGAGGAGCTCTTCAAGCTCTACCCCGCCCACACGGATGCGCTGCTGCGCACCCTGTGGCTGATGCTGCGCCTGCAGATCGCCGAACCACGACCTGTCTCGCCCCCCGAGCGGCTCGCCGTCCCCACGTTCACCGAGACCATGCCGCCCCGACCCGCACCGCCGGCCACGCTGTCGGCGCCGTTCGCCCAGGCCCCTGGGATGGACGCGGCGTCCAGGGAGGTGCTGAGCGACTACCTGACCCTGATGGAAGCCAACTGCTTCGACCTGCTCGGCGTCGCGCTGGACGCGAGCCCCGAGGCGATCGCCGTGGCGTACGACGAGCGGATGCGCAGATACAGCTTGACCCGGCTTCCGCCGACCGCCTCGACGGACGTGCGGGCCAAAGCCAAGGAGCTCTTGGTCAGGTTGCTCGACGCCTACGAGACCTTGTCCGACCCGGACTCCATGGACATGTACATGCTGGAGCAGGGGCTCATGCAATGACCAGGGATCGCCTCGCCCGCGCGCTGCTGATCCTCGCCGTCACCTCCGCCCTGCTGGTCCCGGGCATGCGCGCCGCGTCGGCGTCTCCGTCGATCGCTGGAGCGCTGGATCCTCCGGGCGAGCGCAGCCACAACATCACGCTGGGTTGGCCCGAGATCACCTACACGTGGGAGGGGCTGGTGCGGGAGCGCTCGGCGCTGGGCCTCCGGGTCGGCGTACAGATCTGGCCGCTGGTGCTGACGGTGGGCGGCAACATGCGCTTCAAGATCACCGAGCGCGGGCCGGTGTCGCTGGCGTTGCTTGTCGCCCCCGCCATCGGGGTCGCGGGGTACGGCGGCGCGAAGGCCATCTACCTTCAGAACTACCAGTTTGGCCGCTCGCGCACCCTTCGGGCTTCGTTTGGGCCGCAGCTGAACCTGGGCCTGCTCGCCTCGTTCGAGATCACCGAGAAGGTCAAGATCATGGCGAGCTTCGAGAACCCGGTGTCCCTGTGGTTCTGGACCCGGCCGGCAGCGTGGTGGGTGGAGTGGCCCCTCCTGTTCTCAGGTGGGCTGGAGTACCGGGCGAGCTTCAACTGGTCGATCTTCGGACGGGTGGGCGCGGGCCCGTCGGTCGCATTCACGGGCAACTCGCAGCTGCTCGGCATCCATTGGCACATCCTTGCCGGAGCCCAGATCCGCTACTAGAGGCTCCGCCCCTGAGCCTCAAGGTCGTCTCCGAGCGCGGCTCACGCTGCACCTGCTCGCGCTGGGCTGCGTGCTGTGCGTCGGCGCGCCGGTCCTGACTGGGCACTGGGTCGGCGGTCACGAGGGATACAGCTACCTGTGGCGCGCTGCGGAGGTGAGCGAGCAGCTCGCGGGCGGCACCCTGTGGCCCCGCTGGTGTCCCGACTTCTATTGGGGTTTTGGCTACCCGTTCTTCGTGTTCTACCCGCCGGGCGTGTTCTTGGCGGCCTCGGCGATCGCGCCGCTGACGCCGGGGCTGTGGTGGGCGCTGGGGATCGTGGCCATGGCCGGCAGCGCCTGCCTCTTCTACGGGACTCGCCGCCTCGCCCTGCTGTTCGTGGGCGAGGATCCGGCGCGGGTGGCCGCAGTGTTGGCGAGCCTCGCGACGTATCGCTTTGCGCAGCTTTGGGTGCGCGGCGACTACGCCGAGAGCGTGGCCGCGGGCCTGATGCCGTGGGTGCTGGCCGAGGCGGTGCTGCTGGGGCGGGGCGGGGAGCGGCAGGCGATGCGGGCTGCGGGGGCGCGGCTGGCGATGGGGCTGGCGCTCATGTGCTTTACCCATACGCTGACTGCGGTGATGGCCTGCGGGGCGCTGGCGGCGATGGGCCTGTGGACTGCGCGGGGAGGCGGGCTGGTGCGGCTGGGGTTGCCTGCGGTCAGCGGGCTGATCCTGAGCGCGGCGTATTGGATCCCGGTGGCGGTGCAGGCGCCGTTGGTGCGCTTGAGCGACATGGTGGATCCGGTCCCGGGCTCGCCGTCGTATCACTGGGGAGATCACTTCCCGACCCTGGGCCAGCGGCTGTGGTCCGGGTTCGGCTTCGGGGACTCGGTGCCCGGCGGGGGTGATGGGATGTCTCTCGCCACCTCGCTCGTGGGATGGGGCGTCGTGGTGGTGGCGCTGACGCTGTTGCGACGGGCGGACACGCGGGGGCGGTTGCTGCCTCTGCTGGCGGCGTGGCTGGGGGTGCAGGCGCTGCTTCTACCGGTGTCGTCGATGCTCTGGCGGTGGCTGCCTGGGCTGGCGATGTTCCAGTTCCCCTGGCGCTTCCTGGTGCTCGACGGACTGCTCGTCGCGCTGATCGGCGCGGTGGTGGTGGAGGAGTTGGGCGGGCGGTGGCCGGCGCTCGTGGGCGGCCTCGGCGCGGCCGCGGCCCTGCCGATCGCAGTGCTGTGCGTGCAGCACGCAGCGGGAGACCCCTATCCGCTCGGGCCTGTCGCCAGAGCGGCCTTGCAGGACCCGGCTCGGCTCCAGACGCTGGGGGCGTTCTCGGAAGCGAGCATGCACATCCCGCTGACCACGGCGGGACGCAATGAGTACTTACCTCGCTCAGTGACGAGGCCCCCCGCCCAGCATCCGGCGAGCGAGGGCGCGCCCCCGAGCCCGCGGAACCTGGGTCCGCCACGGGAGCAGTCCGGCGCGGCGAAGACGTGGGCCGTGCGGGTGCCTGAGGCGGGCGTGTACGAGGTCTCGTGGTTCGCGTTCCCCGGGGTGGTCGCGGCGGTGAATGGCGTGCCGACGGAGGTCACGGTGTCCGCCGAAGGGCTCGTGCAGGTGCCACTTCGTGCGGGCGAGCACATCGTCCGGGTGGAGTACGCGGGCACGGGCGACCAGCGGATCGGAGCCGTCGTCGGTGCCATTGGGTGGGTGTTGGCGCTGGGCATCCTGGGCGCCCGGCGCAGGCGGGGCCCGCCGCCGAGCGTCAGTCGATGGGCAGGGACTTGATGCGGTCGTCGCGCGACTGGTCGGCTTCGCGCTCTTCCGAAGCCTTCTGATACTCGCTGAGCACGCGCGAGCGCCGCACCATCGACCACTCGTTGGTCTCCGGATCTCGGAGCAGGATCTGGGTGGTGAAGGGGTCCTCCCACACCCAGCGCTCCTCGATCACCGCCCCGGGCCTCCCCGACGGCGTGTTGACGCCCCGGGTGACGGAGTGCTCCCCGGCCCCGTAGGCCTCCTCGACCCGGGCCACGAAGTCCAGTGCCTCCCCGCCCACCAGGCGCTCCTGGTAGTAGAGCCGCAGCTCGAGCAGCTGATCGCGCCACAGCGTGTAGTGCACGATGTTGCGCGACGGCTCGCCCGGAGCCGGTGCTTCGATCAACAACTCCAGATCGGTCTTGGGGCTCGGTCGGCGCTCCAGCGGGCCGTGGGTGACCTGCAAGATCTCCACCGACGCGCCCCAGCGAATCTCCTGAAAGCCAGCCGGCAACACGGCGTCTCCACCCTGCCCGGGCACCGGCCGCTCCACCTCGGGGCGGTTCGCCAGCGAGATCCCCTGCGGCTGCGCCACCGCGTCAGAGACGCTCAGCGCGGCCCCAATGCAGAGCGTCACGACGGCTCCAGCCCACCAAATCCGGTTCATACAATCCCATCCATCGAGCACGGTACGAAGAGAGTCTACCGTCAATAGACCGTGGGGAACGCGACCACGTCGTCAGGGTCGTGCTCCGCGGTCGTCCAGGCGAGCACGGTGAGCGGGCCCTGGGTTCGGTTGACGAAGCAGTGCGCGATCCCCGCCGGGACATGCACCGTCAACGCATCCGCGGCGTCGAGGCGGAGCACCCGGCGCTCGGCGGTCGCGGGATCCACGACCTCCAGATCGGCGAGCCCCTCGATCACCGCGAACCACTCGTGCATCGCCGGGTGGTAGTGGTCCCCGCGCCGGTCACCCTCGCACTCCGCGCGCACCACATACACCTCGCCGAAACTCGTCCCTGCCGGGAGCTGGCTGGCCCCCAACGCCACATGCAGCCACCCGCGATCGTCCTCACGCCGCCGTCCACTCAGGCTCGTCACTTCGTCCAGGCGGCTCATGGCTCCCCTCGGGTGGCCCGCAAGGCGCGGGCGTGGGCGATGGTGCGTCGGAGGCCCTCGTCGAGAGACACCCGCGGCGCGTGCCCGAGCAGACTACGACACAGGCTCGGGTCCGAGCAGAACCGCGCCACCTCGCCGGCCCGCGTGGGGAGGGCGCCGAGCCTGAGCAGTCCGGGATCGGCGCCGGCCAGCCGCATCACCCGGCGCGCCAGATCGGCCACCGTCAGCTCCTCGCCACCGCCGACGTTCACCACCCGTCCCGCGGCCTCCGGCGTCGTCGCCGCACGCAGCAGGCCGATCGCGGTGTCATCGACGTAGTTGACCTCGCGGGTCTGTAGCCCCGCCGTCATCGGGAAGCTGCGCCCGTCCAACGCCGCCTCGATCAACGCGGGGATGAGCTGCCGCGGTCGCTGCCCTGGGCCGTAGGTCAGGAAAGGACGCGCCACCACCAGCCCCGCAGGCCCGTCGTCGGCCAGGGCCTCTCGCGTCGCCACGAGCTTCGCCTCGGCGTACGGCGACACCGGATCGGAGGGCACGTCGGACTCCGCAAACGGCGCCGCGATGCTGCCGTACTCCTCGCAGGTCCCCACCAGAACGACCTGCACCGGGTGCTGCCTCGCCACTTCGTGCGCGGCCTCCCGGACGTGGCGCGCCCCCCGCACGATCACGTCCTGCATCGGCCCCCGTAGGACCGGGTCCCGGGTCACGTCGACCCTCGCGGCGAGGTGCACGATCACGTCCGGCAAGAAGCTCAACACGTCGTCGCGCACCGCACCGTCATCGCGCACATCGGCGTCGAACACCCGCACGTCCGCGCCGCAGTCGCGGGCCAGGGCAACCAGTGCCGAGCCGATGAATCCTCGCCCGCCCGTCACCCACAAGCGACGACCGCGCAGCGCCTCATCCCATGGGAGTGTGCCTTCCACGTTGGCAATGTAGCCGCCGGACATCCATGCTCCTCGCCGTGCCGCTTCTCGCCCCGATGCAAGCCCTGTTGGCCACGCCTCGCGCGAGCCTCATCCCGCGGATCGCCGCGTTCCTCGCCAACTACATCCACCCTAGCGATGACGCGCCTGAGACGGTGCGCGCTGGGCTGGAGCAGGCAATGCGCGCCACGTCGGACACCGACTGGGCCGACTACGCGGACTACCTGGTGACCTTCGGCGCCGACTGGGGACGCCACGACGCCCACGCGGTGGGCCGGGCGTTGACCTATGCCCTCCTCAACCCCCTCCTGCGCAGCGACTCCCAGCTGCACGGCTCCGAGCTGCTCGACGCGGCGCTGTCCACCGGCAAGCGCGTGCTGGTCGCCGGCAACCACATCAGCTACGCCGACCCGACCGCGCTGTGGACTCTGCTTCATCGCGAGGAGCGCGGGGACCTCGCCGATCGCCTCACCGCAATCGCCGGGCCCAAGGTCTACGACGGCGAGCCGCTGCGACTCATGGGCGCGTCCGCCACCCACACCATCAAGGTGGCGCAGTCGAGCCAGCTCGCGACGAACGAATCGGCGCTGGGGCCCCGCGACGTCGTCGCCATCGCTAAGCGCAGCATGACCCTCGCCGCCGACCTCATGGACGCAGGCCGCATCGTGCTCATCTACCCCGAGGGCACCCGATCACGCAGCGGCGAGCTGGGCCCGTTCCTCAAAGCGGTCGGTCGCTGGCTCACGATGGACAACCTGCTCGTGGTGCCGCTCGGCCTCATCGGGACCGACGACTTCTACACCCTGGACGATGACCGGCTGCGGCCCGCCGTCGTGACGGGGCGCTTCGGCTCCGCGATCGATGTGGACACCCTGCGCGCCGGCGGCGCCAGCCGTGACGACGTCGCGATGAGCGTTCGCAGTGCGGTGCGGAGCCTGTTGCCGCCGGAGCGGCGCGGAGCCCCGTAGCTCTTTAGGCTTCCAGCGCTGCGACAACAGCCTTCTTCAGGTCGCCGCTCTCGAACATCTCCCGCGTGATGTCACACCCCCCGATGAACTCGTGGTCCACAAACACCTGCGGGATCGTCGGCCAGTCGGTGACCTCTTTGATCGCGGTGCGGATCGCCGGGTCGGCGAGCACGTTGCGCGTCTCGAACGGCACGCCGAGCTGACCGAACATGTCCACCACGGCTGCGCTGAAGCCGCACTGCGGGGCGCTGGGTGTGCCCTTCATGTAGACGAGCAGCTTGTGCGCGGCGACGTCCGCCTCGATCTGCGCCTTCGCTTCCTCGGCGGTCAGCATCTTCGGGGGCGGCGGCGGCGGCGCGGCCTTGGCGGTGGTTGGACTGGCGGTGCTGTAGTTGCTCGCGGGGCGCACATCGTCGCTCCCGAGAATCTTCAGCTTGTTCAAGATGCGTCGCCTGATTCCCATACTCGCTCCGTCCGTAGGCTGAAGAGCCTGCCGCCTTGATGCAGAATGCGCCAGCGCATCGCCTCGCGAGCGCGCCGTGCCCCCAGTGTGAACACCCCCACCCCGGAACGTCCACCATGCGATTCGCTGACCGCGTCGCCCTCATCACCGGCGCCTCTCGTGGCATTGGCGCCGCCATCGCCGTCACCCTGGCCAAAGAAGGCTGCCGCATCGTCGCGGCCGGCAAGACCATGGAGCCCCACGCAAAGCTGTCGGGCACGCTCCTCGACACCGTGCGCATGGTCGAACAGGTCGGCGGCGAGTGCCTCGCGGTGAAGTGCGACGTGCGCTTTGAAGATCAGGTCCAAGCCCTGGTGGACGCAGCCATGGAGCGGTTCGGCCGCATCGACTTCCTGCTCAACAACGCGGGCGCCATCTTCTGGGCTCCGCTGGAGCACTGGCCGCTCAAGAAGTTCGATCTCGTCATGGGCGTCAACGTGCGCGCGTCCTTCCTGTGCAGCAAGGCCGTCCTGCCCATCATGAAGGAGCAGGGTTTTGGCCACATCGTGATGATGTCCCCGCCCGAGCATCCCGAGGCCGCCGTGGGCAAGGGCCCCTACCTCGTCTCCAAGCTCGGGATGACGATGCTCGGCCGGGCGATCGACGGCGAGAACGCGGACTTTGGGGTGTGCGCATCGGCCCTGTGGCCGGTCGCCGCCATCAGAACCGCGGCGACCGAGAACCTGTCGATGGGGGACGTCAGTCAGTGGCGCACTCCCCAGATCCTGGCGGACGCCACGGTGGAGCTGCTGTCCCGGGACCCGAAGACGACGCGGTTCCATCCCTGGCTGGACGAGGAGATCCTCGCCGACAGTGGCATCACGGATCTGACTCCTTACCGTTGCGACCCCAACGTCGAGCCGCCGCCGCTGTCGATCGCGCTCGTCGATCCGACCTGGGCTACCTGAGCTTCCGGTCTGTCTCGGAGAGCCCCCATCCAACGGGTATAGTCCCGCCCGCTGGGACCCCTCCAGCGACACGATTGAGGACCCTCATGATCCGAACCGCCGGCTTCGCCGCCCTCCTCGCCTCCCTCGCTCTGCCCACGCTCGCGCTCGCGCAGGAGAGGGAGGAGGCTCACTCCAACGATGCCCGCCCGATGGCGCAGGAGACCCGCGAGATCGACCGCGGTGGCGACACCGACGACCTCATGGAGCTCGCCCGCCGCGAGAAGAAGTCCGCGGTGGATGCCTACTTCGACGCGCTCAAGTCTCTGGCGTGGTCCCCCGGCGAGGCGTACAAGATCGAGGCGAAGACCCTGGATTTGGCGTACGGCCAGGTCACTCTGTCCGGGGGCTGGGTGATCCCACTCAAGGCCGCCGAGGTGCCTGAGGATCTGCTCAAGGACAAGCCCGAGGGCTGGCTCCCGGAGCACGAGTACGTCATGGCGATCTACGTCGGCGATGGCTCGTTCGAGTGGGACGCGCCCAACCCGACGGAGCGCTGGGCGCTCAACCAGGCGTTCAAGGATCTCAAGATCGACCGCAAGTCCGACCGGGACGGCATGGAGATCACGGTCGATGGCGGCGCGGTGATCCACCTCAACGGTCGCTGGCGCGAGCTGCTCGAAGAGGGCGCGACCAAGGGCACCGCCGACGCGAAGACCGTCAAGACCGCGAAGCAGATGTTCAACGCCCGCGCTGATCTGCAGGGCATCGACTACGCCCGCAAGCAGACCCGCGACGCGTTCGAGGGCAAGGAGCGCGGCTTCCTCGGCCTCGAGCTGCAGAGCAAGACGTTCCGTCAGGTGCCGTGGCTCACCTACGACTACGATCCCGATGAGCACGAGGCCGTCGGCCTGAACGTGCTGCGCCGCTACGCGCTCAACCGCGACTCGCTCAACAGCTGGTCGCTGGGCGCCTGGGTTGACCCCGTGGTCGCCGAGGGCAAGACCGACGGCGAGCTCGGCCGCATGGCGACGAAGTGGGAGGTGGACGCCTCGCACTACAACCAGGACATGACCGTGTTCAAGGACCCGGACCTGGGCGAGTGGGGCATGCGCGTGGACGGCGACGTGGAGTTCACGTTCAACGAGGACCGCAAGACGCTGCGCTTGTCGCTGATGAGCTGGGGCGAGACCGGCCCGGACCGGCGCGTGAACCTGGAGTCCCTGCGCGATGGGGATGGCAACCCGCTGGAGTTCCTGCACCACGGCTTCGAGCTCATCGCAGTGCTGCCCCGGGAGTACAAGAAGGGTGAGTCCTTCAACCTGCAGTACACCTACGAGGGCTTGTTCGTGGACACGATCAAGCAGCCGCCGAAGAGCGACGCCTCGGTGCAGGACCAGGGCGGCGGCGTCGAGATCGTGAACTACCGCGTGCCCAACGACTACCCGTGGTACCCGCAGGTCCCCGGGCACGTGGACTCGTACACGTTCGACTGGACCCTGCGTCTACCGAAGCCAATGCTCGCCGCGACGTCGGGCACCCTCCTCTCGCTGACCGAGGAGGACAAGTTCAACGTGCACGTCATCAAGGAGGAGGTCCCGGTCTCCTTCCCGGCCATCCTCTTTGGCCGCTTCGCCATGCGCGAGAACAACCCGGACTACGACAAGGGCGAGGTCAAGATCCGCGTCTTTGTGCACCCGGGGTACGAGAAGAACATCGACTCGTTCATCGACGAGGCGCAGTCGATCATCAACTACTACTCCGCGGTGTTCGGGCCCTACCAGTACAAGGAGCTCGATCTCGCGCAGATGCCCGGGTTCTTCCGCTACGCCCAGGCGCCCGCCGGTCTCATCCAGATGACCGGTGAGGTGTACATGTCGAAGACGGAGCTGGTGAATACCTACGGGCAGACCTCGTCGCTGCGCGACTACTTCATCCCCCATGAGATCGGCCACGAGTGGTGGGGACACCGCGCAGGCTGGGGCAGCTATCGCGACCAGTGGGTGTCCGAGACCTTCGCCGAGTTCAGCGCCGCGCTGTACATCGAGGAGCGCGACCGCCTCAAGAAGGGCGACCCCACCGACACGTCCGGCTACGACGCGCGCAGCGCCGAATGGAAGCGGCAGCGCAAGGGCCACATCCAGGACCGCACCAGCCCCCTGTGGCTCGGCGGGCGGCACGCTCACTACCAGTCCACGGTCTACGCCCGGGGTCCGCTCGTGCTCGACCAGCTGCGCAAGGCGTTCGGGCGCGAGGCCGTGCTCAAGGTCATGTACACGTACAACAACTGGGCGTTCGAGCACGGTGGCCACGCCATCACCGACGAGTTCCTCACCATCCTCGAGACGGTGTTGCCCGGGGTGGGATTCCAGGACTTCCTGGACAACTACATCAAGCTGAACGAAGCGCTGCCCGAGTAGAGCAGCGGCCCCCGAGCCTCAGGCCTGGTAGGCGCCCCGCGCCTCGATGAAGAGCGTGCGGACCACGTCCACGCCGGACTCCTTCGGGGTCAGCTGGTCCACGATCTCGGTCAGGTAGTGCCCGTTGGCGTCGCACGCGGTCAGATCGAAGGTGACGGCCTTGATCGGCACGCCCCGTGGGTCTCGCACGAGCTTGACCATCGGGCGAGCCTTGAAGAGCCCGTCGTCTGACTGACGCACGACCACGCCGACCTCCCCGGTCCCCAGCTTCACCACGCTGCCCGTGGGGAACGGCCCCATCATATGGAAGAAGATCCGCAGCAGGCGGGGGTCGTAGGAGTCCTCCTCCTGCGCGAGGACCTCCAGGGCGCGGCTCTGGGTCATGGCCGGGATCCCCGGCAGCTCTGTGGTGAGCTCGAGGAAGCGGTCGGCGATCGACACGATGGCGCTGAACAGGTGCAGCCCCTTGCCGGCCAGCGGCGCCGGGTAGCCCTTGCCGTCCCGGCCCACGTGGTGCTCGTACCCCACCATGATGCGGTCGCGCTGGGCGCGGGTCAGGGCCGGCGTGTGCAGCACTTCCTTGACCGACTCATACGGGTGTTGGGCGAGCTCCGGCGCAGGACGCCCACCGGTCAAGGCCACCACATGGAAGCGCTTGGGGATGCGGCGCAGTCCCGAATCGGCAAACAGCGCCGCCATGCCGAGGTTCATCAGCGCTTTGCGACCCAGCTCGAGGCGCTGCCCGAGTCCCAGCGACAGCACGCACACATTGCAGGAGTGCACGGCGCGCAGGTCTTCGTCCCGTCGGAAGTTCGACGCTGCCAGAAACCAACCCTGGTCCTCATGGAGCATGTCTACCGCGGCCTGCACGGTGTGCAGCAGGCGACTGGAGATGACCTCGGGCACATCCCGGGCCTCCTCCTCCATGTAGGTCTTCCAGGTCGCCACCATCTGGGTGTAGCAGTGCACCGTAGACAGGGCGGCGTCCCGCTCTTGGGTCTGGATCTTCTCGGCCTCGAGCACCAGCGAGACGCGGGGGATGAACCGCAGCCCATCGATCCCCGCCGCCTGCAGCTTCTCGTTCATCGTCGCCGCGCCGTTCACTTCGAACCGGCGGTGCTTGAGGAACAGGTCGAGCACGGTGCGCACGTGGATCGGCGTGATGGTGCCGGTGATGTGCATGCCGCCGAGCTGCCGATCCGACAGCTCACCCAGCAGCTGCTTCACGTTCTCGAAGACGATGGACTCAGCGCGGATGCGCATGTCGTTGATGAACGCCGAGTCCACATCGCCACGCAGCATGAAGTCGCCCAGGTGCAGCACCAGCTCATTGGCCGCGTCCACGAAGATCTTCACCGAGTACTGCAGCGCCGCGTTGTGCACCGAGTGGATGCGCGCGGTCTTGAGCAGCATGGCGAAGCGCGACACGAGAGCCTTGCCCAGCGCGTGCACGCGGGCGTCCTCCATCATCCGATCGCGGACCTCCTTGGTCTGCTGCCGACCCTCGTCCATCCGCGCGCCGCTCATGCCTTGCCCTCCAAGACCTTCTTCGCGAGCCGACCGAGATCCCCGCGCGCGCTGCCTGCGTAGGTCTGAAGCCACGAGCGAGCGCCGGTCTCCCGGACCGCCTTGATCGCGAGAAGCGTCAGGTGGACCTTCTCCGAGGCGTCGCTGGTCGCGAGCGCATCCTGAGCCACCGCCTGGAACTCGGGCAGCAGCTCACTCCCGCCGAGCATGCCCAGCGTGATGTACCAGCCGCGCTGCTCCTTGAACTCACGGTCCCCGAAGCCGCGTCCCCGCACGACCCTGCGCAGCACGTCCACGGAGTCCCTCATGCGATGCACGGCGATGTAGCGCAGCGCCATCATGCGGACCTCGCCGTCGTCGTCCTCCAGCGCTTGCATCATCAGCCCGTCCACCCGCGGCGTGCGGTGGTCCTTGAGCACGTCGACGACCTTGCGCCGCACCGTCGCCTCGTCCCGGCCATAGAGCGGAACCAGCTGCCCCAACGCGGGCACGTCGTCGAGCATCGACAGGGCGCGCATGCAGTCGCACGCCATGTGCCAGTTCGCGCCACTGAGAGCCTCCAGCCACGGCGCCGAGCTGCGGCGGGTCTTGATCACGAGCGCGTCCACCACCACCTGGCGAGCGCCATCGGGGAGCAGCATCGCGAGGAACTTCATGAGCTCGGGCAGGTTGGTGTCGCTCTGAAGCGAGAGGAACGTAAACAGCTCGCCGCGAAGCGCGGGGTTCCAGTCCTCGTTGACCGCGCGGGCGAGCACGCCGAGGCGCGACACCTTGCCGATGCCGGCCACGAACTCGTTCAGCGGCTCGGCCCGGAAGCTGCCCGCCTCCGTCTCCCTGCGGGCGAGCAGGGCGAGGCGGCGCAGGATCGCGTTCAGCGGACCGATGGCGGCGGTGGAGAGCAGCGGCGCCAGGGCGTCATCGAGGTTCTTGAGCAGGTGGACGAGCTCCTCGGGGTCGGGCTCGGCCTCCACCACGTGCGCGAGCACGCCGCCGACCTCCTCAAAGGAGGCAAACGCCTGCTCCAGCCCGTACAGGTCCGAGTAGACGAACTCCATCGCCGCGTCGTCGAGCGACTCGGGCGGCAGCGCCGGCAGCTCCGTGTCGTCGTACATCGGCGGCTCACCGAACTGCGGGTCGTCCCGGTAAGACTCCTGGCCACGAGGGACCTCGTCGAGAGCCGCGGGCCGATAGGCGGCCACGTCCTCCTCCACGTGGCCCCCCGGACGCATCACGGCGCTGCTGCCCGGTCCGGCGCCCGCGCCACCCTTGCTGCCATCCCACAGCTTCTTGAGCTCCTCGAGATCGGCTTCGTCGAGCTCGCGCTTCTCCAGGCCGAACTCGGCCTCGAACATGGTCAGATCCGACTCGAGCCGCTCCAGCGCGTTCGCCGAGTCCGCGTCGTAGTCCACGAACGTCTCGGCCACAGCGATGTGGATGTTCTTGAAGTCCGCCTCCCAAAACAGCACCGAGAGGTCGGCGCCCAAGGCCCGGGCGTCGCTGCTCTCCCGCGCCACCAGCGAGACAAAGTCGCGCGTCTCCAGCGCGGTGACGCCTTTGCGGAACTGGAGCAGGCGCACCCCGTCCCGGTAGAGCTTGAACGCCAGGTTGTCGCGTTGGTCCTTGTTCTCGAAGACCGTGTGCCCGTCCCAGTTGATGTTCGTCGGCGTGATCTCGAACGTGAGCGAGTCCCCGTGTTCGAACTGCCCCTCCAGCCGAGACTCGAACTCGTCAGCGAACTTGTTGAAGAACCGGTGGCCCTCGGAATAGAGCCGCAAGGTCTTGCCAGCCTTGAGGAAGACAGCCATGAGCTGCCGCAGATCCCGCACCCGGGCCTTGGTGGCCGCCCGCTCCTGAAGCGGGGTCTGGGCGTCGTCGATGGCGGAGAGCTGGGTCACGGCGGGTTCGATTCTAACGGAGGCGGGAGCCGCTATCTTCCCGCGGTGAACGACTCCTTGGTTTCTGCTGCCGGCGCGGATTCGCCCGCCATCACTCTGCGCCCCGCGACCCGCGCCGATCTCGACGCCGTGGTCCGCGTGGACGTGCGCTCGTTCACCCGGCACTGGCCCGCCGACGACTTCGCGGCTCAGCTCGTCGATCCGCTGGTGTGCATCTGGCTGGCCGACGCTGGGAAAGGCGCGCTCGGTTACGTGCACGTCCGCGTGGTGGGCGACGAGGCGGAGCTCCTCAACATCGCCGTGGACCCCGATGGACGGCGGCTCGGCCTCGGCGAGCGCCTGCTTCGCCACGCCATGAGCGAGTGCGCAGAGCTGGGCGTAGGGCGGGTGTTCCTGGAGGTCCGGGCGGACAATCACGCCGCCATGGCGCTCTATCGGCGCTGCGCGTGGGAGCAGGTAGGGATCCGCAAGCGCTACTACAGCGAGGACGGCGCCGACGCGATCGTCATGTCTGTGGACTTGATCGACCCGCTGGGCACGCTGGACGCGCCGATCGGGGCGCAGTAGAAGGCGGCAACAACCCGTCGGCGCGACGGGGAGCCCCGCACATTCTCGGCCTGGGAGGCCCCTTCGATGCACGAGACCGTCGCCACGGTGGTGGAGAACCGGGACCTCGGGTCCGGCGTCCACCTCCTCAGACTCCGCAACGCAGATGTGTGCAGCGAACAGCGCGCCGGGCGCTTCGTGATGCTCGGCACCGGCGAGGACGTCGCGGGCGGCCCCCCGGCTCCCATGCTCCGGCGACCCTTCTCGATCCAGCGCGTCGAGGGCGACGTCTTCGACGTGCTCTACCGCAAGGTCGGCGTCGGCACCGCCTGCATGTCCACCATGAAGGTGGGCCGCGCGGTCGAAGTCTTGGGGCCTCTGGGCAACGCCTTCACCGCTCCCGGGCCCGGCGAGCGCGCCGTGCTGCTCGGCGGGGGCGTGGGGATCCCCCCGATGGTCGCGCTGGCTGACCAGCTCGGCGATGCGGACTGGACCGCCTACCTCGGAGTGAGCGGCGAGGCTGACGCGGGTTGCTTTGTCGGCTTCGACGAGCGCCCCGCCTGGGGAGACCGGGTGGTGCGCGCGACGATGGACGGCTCTCTGGGCTTCCACGGCAACGTGGTGCAGGCGTGGCTGGAGCGGCGCGATCCCTCGGTGCAGGAGCGGGTGTACGCCTGCGGACCCATGGTGATGCTGCGGGCCGTCGCCGCGAAGTGCACCGAGCTGGGCGTGCCGGCCGAAGTCTCAGTGGAGACGATGATGGGCTGCGGCATCGGCATCTGCATGGGCTGCGTGATCGAGAACAGGAGCTACGCGGACGGGGACGCAGCCGCGCGGGCGGCGATGAGCCCCTACGACCGCTGGCTGATGGCCTGCACGAAGGGTCCGGTCTTCGACGCGCAAGGCGTCGTGCTCGACGACGGAGGGCTGCTCCATTGAGCGCGAACCGCAACGGCTGGAGCGCGCCGATCGCGCCCGAGGATGTCGATCTCAGCGTGCAGATCGGCGATCTGAGCATGAGCAACCCCGTCGCCCTGGCGAGCGGGACCGCCGGCTACGGGCCCGAGCTGTCCCATGCGATGGACATGAGCGCGCTGGGCGGGTTCGTGACCAAGGGCATCGCCGTGCAGCCGTGGGAGGGCAACCCGCCGCCGCGGATCGCCGAGACCAGCTCGGGCATGCTCAACGCCATCGGGCTCCAGAACGTAGGCCTGGATGCGTTCCTCGAGCACAAGGCTCCGTATCTGCGGGAGCTGCGGGCGATGGGCGTGCGCGTCATCGTCAACGTCATCGGCAAGACCGTCGACGAGTACCACGCGGTGGCGCGAGGGCTGCGTGCCTGCGACGCCATCGACGCGCTGGAGCTGAACATCAGCTGCCCCAACATCAAGGAGGGCGGAATCGCCTTTGGCACCGACTGCACCGCGGCGGGCGAGGCGACGGCGGCCACGGTGGACGGCGCGGACGTGCCGGTGTGGGTCAAGCTCTCGCCCAACGTGGCGGACATCGCGTCCATGGGCGTGGCGTGCGAGCGCAACGGCGCCGCGGCGCTGAGCGTCATCAACACGCTGGTGGGCCTGAGCATCGATCTCGAGAGCCGGCGACCGCGACTGAGCATCGGCAAGGGCGGCCTGAGCGGCCCGGCGATCAAGCCGGTGGCGCTGCGCATGGTCGATGAGGTCTCGCGCGCGTGTGCGATCCCCGTGGTGGGCATGGGCGGGATCTGGAGCGCCCAGGACGCAGTCGAGTTCATGGTCTGCGGCGCCTCGGCGATTCAGATCGGCACCGCCAACTTCGTGAATCCGAAGACAGCCGAGCAGGTCGTCGCCGGGATGCGGACCTGGTGCGCAGAACACGGCGTGGCGCGCATCAGCGACCTCGTCGGCACGTTGAGGCGCTGACCATGGCAAAGCCTGACCGCACGCTGCGAGGACATCTGGCAGAGCTCGGCGCGATCCCGCGCAAGACCTGGGCATCGTTGATTCGCCTGCTGCGGGCGCGCAAGAAGCGCACCGGCGAGGCGCCCGTGTTCGTGACCGGGCACGGCGAGCTGCAGCGCGCGCTGGACTGGGAGTCGCGCGGGGACCAGCGGGAGCTCGCTCGCAACGTGGGGCGGCTGTTCGAGATGCTGACCGGCCTGCACGTGGCGAAGCCCGACGATATCGAGTCCCAGGAGCGAGCGAGCAAGGTCGACGCGCTCCTCGGCGCCCTCACTCCGAACGTGCGCACCGAGCCGGTGCAGGTGGTGGTGACGGGCTGGCCCGACTCGATGCCCCAGCCGTTGCGCGAGGCGGTGCTCGGTCGCAGTGAAGAGAGCCTGACCGCCATGGATCCGGTGGACGCCGCAGTGCTGCACCATGAGCTGGCGGGGATGAACTTTGGCGGGCAGCGCCTGCGGGTCAAGCCCATGCTGTTCAAGCAGGAGGTGATGCCAGCGGCGCCTCGAAGCCGACGGGGCGGTCCCCCGAAGCGCGAGCGCGACGGCTCGTGGCTGACCCACGTGGACGACGTAGGGCGGTGGTCGGCCACGCCTTGGGACATCGCCCAGGCCCACGCCGACCTGCTCAAGGAGACAGGCGCCACCGAAGTGCTCGACCTCTTCTGTGGGTGCGGCGGGGACGCCATCGGCTTCGCGGCGGCGGGGATGGACGTGTGGGGCTGCGAGCTCGACGGTGGGCGCGCGGCGCTCGCGTTCCGCAACGTCGCTGAGTTCGACATCCCAGGTCGGGTCGACGTCATCCAAGGTGACGGGCTCGCTCTTCTGGACGGGCTGCGCGAAGAACACCCCGGAGCGGCGCTGTTCGTGGACCCCCCATGGGGCGGGGCCGAAGCCCAGCAGGAAGTCGCGCGCGGCGCGCGCACGTGGGAGGAGCTCTTCGGCGTCGTCGCCGGTGATGACGCGGCCGCCGCAGCCAGCGCGGTGCTCGCCCACGAGGGACCCATCCTGCTCAAGCTGCCCCGGGACTTCGATCTCGCCACGTTGCCGGAGCCGCTGCGTTGGTCTATCCACTGGCAGATGGGGGCCCAGTCTCAGGGCGCTGAGCGGGTCGTGAAGACGATCGCCGCGCTGCGCGCGTAGAGCGCGCTGAGACGTCGAGATCACCCACGGAGCTCCGACGCGATGAACACCGTCTCAGGGCCCTCAACCCTTGCGCGAAAGCCCTTTCGGTGTTAGATCCGGCCACTCAACACTCTGATTCGCGATCGGAGAGGCCCTGCGGCCTCTCTTTTTTTTCGCCCGGAGTGTGAGCAGGAGAGCCGACAGAGACCATGGAGCGCCTTGCCCTAGCTAGCTCCGCCGACCGGGCGGAAGAGATCCTCGCGGAGCCCATTGCGGCTGCCGGGGGCTACTCGTTGCTGCTGTGCGAAGTCGTCGGTTCCAGCTCGAAGCCCACCCTGCGGGTCTACATCGAGAAGACCGATGGCGGGAACGTGGACATCGGCGACTGCGTCAAGGTGAACGACGCCATCACCGACCTGCTCGACACCGTGGAGCTGTTTCCCAACCAGTTCTTGCTCGAGGTGAGCTCGCCGGGCCTCGCACGTCCGCTCAAGCGCAAGGAGCACTTCGAAGCCGTGCTCGGCAAGCTCATCAAGTTCCGCACCTGGGAGCCCATCGAGAACCGCCGCAACTGGCAGGTCTCTTTGCTCCGGATCGACAACGACGTGCTGGTGGTGGACTGGGACGGACGCGAGGTGAGCGTCCCCCTTCCGGCCATCGAAATCGCGAACCTCGTAGACATCCCCCCCAAGAAGGGGGAGAAGAAGGGCGGCAGCCGCCGCACCAAGAAGAAAAAGGGGAAGAGCAAGGGCAAATAGCTCTTTGGTTTCCCCCACATACAGACACGGCGCGACGCGCCAGGAGAGCTGACCATGATCGAAGGTCTGAGCCGCATCATCGAGCAAGTAAGTCGCGAGAAGGGGATCTCCATGGAGTCCCTCCGTGAGACCGTGGAGCAGGCGCTCGTCGCCGCTGCCCGCAAGGTCTACGGACTCGAGAAGGACATCGAAGCGCAGTACAACCCCGACACAGACGAGGTTGAGCTCTTCGAGTACAAGACCGTCGTCGACGAGGTCGAGGACCCCGACAACGAGATCCAGCTCGAGGACGCCCGTCGCGTCTCGGCGGACCCCTCGATTCAGTCGGGCGAGGAGATCGGGCTCATCATGGAGCTCGAGAACTTCGGTCGCATCGCCGCCCAGACGGCGAAGCAGGTCATCATCCAGCGCGTTCGCGACAGCGAGCGTGAGAAGGTGTTCGACGCCTACAAGGACCGGATCGGCGAGCTCATCACGGGCATCGTGCGCCGCTTCGAGAAGGGCGCGATCATCGTGGACCTCGGCAAGTCCGAGGCCGTCATCCCCGCCCGCGAGCAGGTCCGCACGGAGACCTACCGCCAGGGCGATCGTATTCAGGCCTACATCCTCGAGGTCGCCCGCAACGCGCGTGGCCCCCAGGTCGTGCTCACCCGCACGCATCCCGGACTGCTGGTGAAGCTGTTCGAGATGGAGGTCCCGGAGATCTACGAGGGCATCGTCACCATCGAAGCCGCCGTCCGCGAGCCCGGACAGCGCGCCAAGATCGCGGTGTCCAGCCGCGACAGTGACGTCGATCCCGTCGGCGCCTGCGTCGGCATGAAGGGTTCGCGTGTGCAGGCCGTCGTCGGCGAGCTCCGCGGCGAGAAGATCGACATCATTCCGTACAGCATCGACCCGGCTCGGTTCGTCTGCTCGGCCATCAGCCCCGCCATCGTGACGAAGGTCCTCCTCGACGAGGACACCCGCACCATGGAGTTGATCGTCCCGGACGACCAGCTCTCGCTGGCCATCGGCCGACGCGGTCAGAACGTGCGCCTCGCGGCGAAGCTGACCGGCTGGAAGATCGACATCCACTCCGAGACGAAGATCAAGGAGATGAACGAGAACGCGCGGGCCCAGCTCGCACGGGTGGACGGCCTCACCGAGGACCACCGCGAGATCCTCATCCGTTACGGATTCCGGGAGCTCAAGGACGTCGCCGATGCGGAAGCGTCGGATCTGGTGGACACCCTGTCCATCGATGAGGCGCTCGCTGAGCAGATCATCGAGGCTGCGGACGAGATCCTCACCGATGAGCTGCGCGCGAAGTACGAGCGCGAAGAGGAGAACGAGCGCCTGCGGGCGGCCGGTCTCCCGACGCTCGACGAGCAGGAGGCCGCAGTGCGCGCCGCCGAGCAGGCGAAGATCGACGCGGCCGCGGCCGCCGAGGTCGCCGCCGAGGAGGCGCGACTCGCCGCGGAGGCAGCCGAGTCTGCCGCTGCGGAGGCTGACGACGCTGGCGAAGCTGATTCCGACGAGGAGGCCACCGAGGCCCCCTCCGACGAGGAGGAGTAGAGCCAGATGAGCGCCACACGCACCTGTGTGGTGTGCAAGAACCAACTGGATCAGGGGGACGGCGTTCGCGTCGTGCTCGGTCCAGATGGCTCACCCGCCCTCGACCTGCGGCGCAAGCTGTCGGGTCGGGGCGCGTGGTGCCATTGGCAAACTTCATGTTTGTCAGGGTTGGGCAAACGAGGTTGCTTGAGCCGCGCGTTCAAGCAGCCCGTGCCCATCCCGAGTCCGTCGCAAGACGGGGTTGCCTGGCCGCTCGGCATCGTGCGGTCTTGGCAAGAGAAGCGTCAGCGCGAGCTGATCGCTGCGGGAGCGGGAGCCGGTCAGGTGCGCTCAGGATCCAACGTGGTCCAGGGTTTGCTCCAGTCTGGGTGGGCTCTCGAGTTGGTGCTGGCGTCCGACGCTGGCGCCACCGTCGCGTCCGATTGGGGCAAGAAGGCTCGTGGATACGAGCTGCCTCTGTACCGGACTTGGCTCTCGTGTGAGGAGCTCGGCGCCGCGACCGGGCGCGATGGTTTGAGGAGTGTTTTGGCGCTGGGCCCCGGTCCAGCCGCACGGGCGCTTGCTTTGGAGTTGAAACGCGGGGAAGCGCCCCTATAATCGCGCGCCCGCAGGAAAACGCGGGCCGCAAGCAGGTACGAATGGCAAACAAGAGCAGCATCTTCGATCGGGCCCAGGCCCTTCGCTCCGGGACACGCAATCCCTCCACCACGGCTAAGAAGAAGGCCGAAGGGAAGGATGAAGCCCCGAAGAAGACTGCCGTGCGTCGCAAGGTGCGTCGCCGCGCTGGTGCGCCCGAGCCGACTCCTGAGGTGCAGGCCCCCGCCGCAGAGGCGGCCCCGGTGGCCGTTCGCCGCGCCGCGCCCGCCCCTGAGCCCACCCCTGCCGCCGAGGTGGCTCCCGAGCCCGTCGTCGCAGCCGAGCCCGCTCCCGCTCCCGTCGTGGAGGCAGCCCCCGAGCCCGCTCCCGTGGTCGAGGCAGCTCCCGAGCCCGTCGTCGCTGAGGCCCTCGCGGCCTCAGCCGCCGTCGAGCCCGTGGCGGCCGCCCCAGCCGAGCAAGCAGCTCCCGCCGCTGAGGCTTCGGCAGCTGAGGCTCCGGCAGCCGAGGCCGCAGCAGCGTCTGACGATGGAGCAGCTCCGCCGTCGATCGATGCACTGCTGTCCACCCCGCGTCGTAGCCGCAAGCACACCGTGCTGAGCCCCGACGAGATCGCGGCCGACACCGCCCGGCGCACGAACCCGTCGATCCCTGCGGTGAACATCACCGTGACGGAGACCGAGGTCACGCCCGAGCAGCTCGCCGCCACGCCGATCGTCTCTCCGAAGGCGAAGGAGCAGCAGGCTGCGAACTCTCTCGAGGATCTCCTTCGCGACCAGGGCATCGTGCAGCACGTGCCCAAGAAGGGTCGCCGGATCATCGAGGATGACATCACGCGGCAGATCAACTCGCCCACTCCCGTCAAGCCCGCGCCGCCCACCGGTCCGTCGCTGCTGACTCCGGAGCCGAAGCGCAACCGGCCGATCCGCTTCCTGGATCCCGCGACGCTCAACCGCGACAAGAAGACCGCGCCTGCGGCTGCCGCGAAGAAGTCGCGCAAGTCCATCGTGAGCCGTCGCGACGCGCTGTACGGGAACCCGAACGACCGGCGCCGCCGCAAGGGACGCGTCAAGCGCGGCTCGGGCATGCAGACCGAGATCACCACGCCCGCGCAGCACAAGCGCGTGGTCAAGGTAGACGGCACCATCGCGGTGTCCGACCTCGCCCACGAGCTGGGCGTCAAGGGCGGCCAGCTCATCAAGATCCTCATCGGCATGGGCCAGATGGTGACCCTGAACGAGCGACTCGACGTGGAGACCGCGACGATCATCGCTGAGGAGTTCGACTTCCAGGTGGAGGACTCGTCCTTCGACGAAGAGGCGATCATCGAGGCGGAGGTCGCCGAGGCGGCCGAGGAGGACATGGTCCCCCGCGCGCCCGTCGTGACCATCATGGGCCACGTGGACCACGGCAAGACCACCCTGCTCGACACCATCCGCAATGCGCGGGTGGCTGACGGCGAGGCCGGCGGCATCACGCAGCACATCAGCGCGTTCGACGTCATGGCCAAGGGTGAGCGCATCGTGTTCATCGACACCCCCGGTCACGCGGCGTTCACCGCCATGCGTTCCCGCGGCGCCGAGATCACCGACATCGTGATCCTCGTGGTCGCGGCGACGGACGGCGTGATGCCCCAGACGCTGGAGGTCATCTCCCACGCCAAGGCCGCCGAGGTGCCGATCATCGTCGCCATCAACAAGGTCGACCTCCCCGAGGCCAACCCCGACAAGGTGCGCAACGAGCTCTCTGAGCACGGACTCATCTCGGAGGCATGGGGCGGCGAAGTCCAGATGATCGAGATCTCCGCGAAGGAGAAGCTGGGCATCGACGATCTGCTCGAGGCCATCAACCTGCAGGCCGAGCTCCTGGAGCTCAAGGCGGTCGAGGATCGCCCGGCTCAGGGCCACGTGGTCGAGGCGCGGATGGAGAAGGGCATGGGCCCGGTCGCCACGATCCTCATCACGCGAGGCACCCTCAAGGGGCGTGACATCGTCGTGGCCGGTACCGAGTACGGCAAGGTCAAGGCGATGCTGAACCCGGACGGCAAGCGGGTGAAGAAGGCAGGACCGTCCACTCCGGTGACGGTGCTGGGTCTGTCCGGTGTGCCCATCGCTGGCGACGAGATCGCGGTCGTCGCGACCGACGCCGACGCCAAGAAGCTCATCGAGCACCGCAAGGATCTCGAGCGTCGCAAGCGCGACAAGGGCAGCGCCTTCAGCCTCGAGGACATCTACCGACGGATGAAGGAGGGCGACATCAAGGAGCTCAACCTCATCATCAAGGCGGACGTGCAGGGCTCCATCGAAGCGCTCAAGAAGGTCTTCGGCGAGATCGAGGTCCGCGAGACGCGGGTCAAGATCCTGCACGCAGGAGTCGGCGGCATCACCGAGAGCGACATCACGCTCGCGGACGCGTCCGGCGCCATCGTGCTCGGATTCAACGTCCGTCCCGACAAGAAGGCGCGCGAAGCGTCCGATGAGACCGGCGTGGAGATTCGTACCTACCGTGTCATCTACGAGGCCGTGGATGAGGTCAAGGCCGCGCTTGTCGGCCTGCTCGATCCCGAATTCGTGGAGCGGATTCAGGGTCACGCCGAGGTCCGCGAGACCTTCAAGATCCCGAAGATCGGCATGATCGCCGGTGTCGCGGTTCAGGACGGCAAGATCGGCCGCAACCACAAGGTCCGGCTCCTTCGCGACTCGGTCGTGCTGTGGGAGGGCAACCTCGGTTCGCTCCGCCGCTTCAAGGACGACGTCAAGGAGGTGCTGCAGGGATACGAATGCGGTGTCGGCCTGGACGGGTACGATGACCTCAAGGACGGGGACATCATCGAGACGTTCATCGTTGAGGAGATCCGCCCCACGGCGTGATCGTAGGCCGAGAGAGATAAAGCGTACGTGCGCGACCTGGATCGAATCAGAGAAGTTCGCGAGTTCCGGGTCACCGGTCCGCAGCTGACCTCCCTCCTCGTCTCGGCTCTGGTTCTGACCGGGGCTGTGTTCGCCATCGGCTATCAGTTGGGGCGCCTGCGTACGCCGATGGATCTCGCCCTGCTCGAACCGCAGGGCGAGTCCGATCGCGACGCGGGATCCTTGCTGGCCGAGATGCTGGCGGAGAAGGAACAGCGCACGCTGGCATCCACTGCGCCCGCCTTGGCCGAGGCCCGCGCCGCGGCTGAGCCCGAGCAGGTGCCTGAGCCCGAGCTCGCAGAGGAGCCCGCATCCCCGGCCCTCACCGCGAGCGACGTGCGTGCCGGGCTGGTGCCGTCGGACCTCGCCGCGGACAACCCTGCGGATCTGGCCGGCAAGGAGGAGCCCACCCCGGGCGGGCCGACCATGGTCGTGGAGCGTTCGTTCCCGGAGGGTGACGAGCCCGCGACAGCCGAACCAGAGCCCATCGCGGTGATCGAGCCCATCCCCGAGACCGTCGCGGTGGTCCAGGCCGTCGCCCCGGTCGAGCTGCCATCCGCGCCGCCCGGCCGTGGCTACACCGTGCAGGTGGGCGCGTTCGAGTCGCTGGAGGAGGCCGCGGCCACCGTGACGAGCTTGCAGGCCTTGGGACAGGACGTGTTCCACGTGGCGGCGACCGTGAACGGCACCGTGTATCACCGAGTGCGGGTGGGACTGTTCGCGAGCAAGGACGCGGCCGCAGTCGCAGCAAAGGAGCTCGAAGGAGCTACTCCGCACGGCACCTACGTCACCGAACAGCCGTAGGGGGCTGCGGGACCGTGCGTCGGATCGAGAAGCCCTGGGGCTACGAGATCGTGTGGGCTGAGACCGAGGCCTACGTCGGTAAGATCCTGCACCTCAACGCAGGCTGCCGCCTGTCGCTCCAGTACCACCGCGTCAAAGAGGAGTCCCTGTTGGTTCGGTCTGGCCGCGTACGCGTGGTGCTCGAACAAGACGACGGCACTCTCGCGGAGAGCGAGCTCGGACCCGACGCGGTGATCCACGTCCGGCCCGGACGGCGCCACCGCTTTCAGGCCATCACAGACTGTGACCTCATCGAGGTCTCGACCCCCGAACTCGACGACGTCGTACGACTCTCGGACGACTACGGCCGCGCCCCCACGGAGGCAGGCCCTGTCTGATTCCCGCCCGCGCCTCTCGACCCTGCTGTGCTGGATTGGCGTCGCGCTGCTCGTGCTTGCGGGCCTGTGGCTGCGGATCCCCGGCCTCGAAGACAAGCCGTTTCACAGCGATGAGGGAGTCAATGGCTGGTTCACCCTGCGTCTGCACTGGTGGAACTACTACGTCTATCGGCACAGCGACTACCACGGCCCCTTTCTCTACTACTGGAACGTGCTGTGGTTCGCGCTCATGGGCGGCCCGTCGGACGCCGCGCTGCGCATGGGCACCGTGGTCACCGGCGCGTTCCTGCCCGTCGCCCTGCTCCCGGCCCGGCGATTCCTGGGCACCCTCGGCGTTCTGAGCACGGGCGCGCTGCTGACGGTGGCGCCGTGCTTCGTCTACTTCTCGCGCACCAACATCCACGAGATCCACCTCATCTCCTTCACGATCCTGTGGGGGTCAGCGCTCGCACGCTTCGCCGCAAAGCCTTCGTGGGGCTGGGCGCTCCTCGCGTCCGCCGGCGCCGCCTTCGCCTTCACCAACAAGGAGACGGCGCTCATCACCCTGGGAGCGTTGGGCCTTGGGGGAGGCCTGGCCTGGGTATTGGGCAAGGCCCGCCCCGCAGACGGCGACGACCCCGATGTCTTCGGGGGCCTCGATCGCCGCACCGCGCTGAACGGCTGGACCCGCGCTTCTGTGCCGCTGTGGGCCGGCGGCGCCGTCCTCTTTGCGGTCATCATCCTGCTCTTCTTCTCGTCGTTCTTCACGTACTGGGGCGGAGTCGGAGGGTTCTTCAAGGCGTATGGACCGTGGACCGACTACGGCGTCACCGGGCGCAACCAGGGCAAGCCCTTCGGCTACTTCTTCGAGCTGATGCAGCTCACCCAGGGCTGGGCGCTCTACATGACGCTGCCCGCGATGCTGTGGGCCTTCTTGGCGCGGCATCGTTTCGGGATCGCGCTCAGCGGCTGGTACGTCAGTAGCTTTTTCGTCTATTCGGCCATCTCCTACAAGACGCCGTGGTGCGTGCTCAACATCGACCTCGCCGGTTTCGTCTTGGTGGGCTGGGCGGCGTCCCAGGCCTGGCTCGTCGCCCTCAGCGACCGCCCCCGGGCCCTGAGAGGGATCTGCGCCGCCCTCGCGTTCGTCCCACTGGTCGCGATCCCCGGTCTTCTCCAGAACTCGCTCAAGGACAACGCCGAGCGCTACGACGACAAGACCATCCCCTACGTCTACGTACAGACCGAGCGGGAGTTCTTTGGGCTGCTCCAGGACGCGCTGGGCGTGGCGAAAGCTCGGCCGGACGACGACGGGAAGGGGCTGCGCACCGTGTCGTCCTGGGCCAAGAACCCGTATCGCTGGTACGTCATCACCCGCGGCTGGGACCACGAGCGCGCCGACTACCTCAAGAAGGTGCCGAAGCAGAAGCACATCGACAAGGCGGACCTGGTCATCGCGACGGGCAAGGATCTGCGCGAGACCCAGAAGTTGATGCGCGACCAGACCGATGCGTGGCACACCGAGAGCTACAAGCTGCGTCCCGGGCATCGGGTGCACGCGTGGTTCCGTCAGGACATGTGGGACCGCTACGAGGCCGCTGGCGGACGCGCCTCGTCGCCCTGGCCGGCGCCGGCCAGCGACAGCATCCCCGTGCCGAGCACCCCCAAGGGCGCGCCGAAGCGCCGTTGATCCCGACAAGTCCTCCCTGACCGCCCCTCTCTGGGGCGAAAGGGGTCCTCTGTCCCTAAAGTCCGGTAACCTGCTGCCGATACAGCGTTCCTGGAAGGACCGGTCCGGACCATGTACACCCTCCTTATCGGGGCTGAGCGCACCGACGAGCCCGTTGAGCAGTGGCTCCGGGAACGAGAGAACGGCTCGGACCTCATGGTCCTGAATCGTGACATCGTTGCAGCGCAGCTCCTCCGCAGCGACACCCCGCCCGATCTCGTCGTGCGCGTGGGCGCCGCCGGCCTGGATGTGTCCCCGATCCTGGACGCCTCCACCGAGTGCGGCCGCGACCTCCCCCCCGTGATCGTGCTCACCGACGCCGCGGGCGAGTCCCTCATTCGCGAGCTCGGCGAGCCGGCGATCCGAGCCCTGGAGCTGCCGCTGACCAAGGAGCGCTTCCTGCAGTACGTGGAAGCCTCGGTCGCCCCGGACGACGGCGCGGTCGGCATGTCCTTCACCGCTCGCTCGCCTCTCCCGGAGCTGCACTTTGGAGTGTTTGTCGGTGAGTCCTCGGCGATGCACCGGGTCTATCGCACGCTGCAGAAGGTCGCCCGCACCGAGACCACCTGCCTCGTGACTGGCGAGTCCGGCACCGGCAAGGAGCTCGCGGCGGCGGTGGTGCATCAGAGCAGCTCACGGACCGGCAATCGCTTCGTGGCGGTGAACTGCGGCGCCATCCCTGAGAACCTCTTGGAGTCGGAGTTCTTCGGGCACCGAAAGGGCGCGTTCACCGGCGCGGTGAACGATCACAAAGGCCGCTTCGAGATGGCTCACAAGGGGACACTGTTCCTCGATGAGATCGGCGAGATGCAGCTCGCGCTGCAGGTCAAGCTCTTGCGCGCGCTGCAAGATCGCGAGGTGACCCCAGTGGGCGCGACGATGCCCCGCGCCGTGGACGTGCGGGTGGTCGCCGCCACCAACCGGGACCTCATCGAGGAGATGAAGGTCGGCAACTTCCGCGAGGACTTGTACTACCGGCTGGCCGTGATCCCCGTGCGCCTGCCGCCGCTGCGGGAGCGCCGTGAAGACATCACCTTGCTCATCCGCTTCCTCGTGGACCGCATCAACCAGCGCTCCGCGATGCCCGTCACCGGCATCACGCGCCGCGCCCTGGACGCGCTGGTCCAGTGGGAGTGGCCCGGCAACGTGCGCGAGCTCGGCTCGACCCTGGAGCGCATGGTCGTCATGGCCGACGGCGAGACGCTGAGCATCGACGACGTACCGACAGCCATCAGAGCGGCGGCCGGCATGCTGGCCCCCGAGGCCGACGAGCTGGAGTCGGTGAGCCCGTTCGCCGCGCCGGAGCTGCCCGTCGACGGTCTCAGCCTCGGCGACGCCGTGCTGGCCTATGAGAACAGCCTCATCCTGCAGGCCCTCGAGCGCACCGGTTGGAACAAGAACAAGGCTTCGCAGCTCCTACAGATGAATCGCACCACGCTCGTGGAGAAGCTGAAGAAGCGCGGGCTCGTAGAACCTACGGGGACCGACTCTTGAGGTGGTGGCCGCTCGTGCTGGCACTCGGCCTGGCGGCGCCTGCTGCCGCCCAGACCGCGCGCGACCCGGAGCCGGCAAACAGCGTCTCGGCCGACCTCGGTGTGCTGCGATTCGAGATCGATCCCACGGCGCGGGTCATCGTGGACGACGATCTGCGCGATCGGGTTCTCTCACTCTCTTTCTGGAGCCAGCCCGACTCCCTGGCGACGCAGCTGCGGGGTGCCGAAGCAAAGGGCCTCGCTTCGTTCAGCGTGGTGCCGTTGGTGGGCGGTGCGCAGCGCCTCGACCTGCGCGTCACCGACGCGGTCCGGGGCACCGAGGTGCTCCGCCGCAGCGGAGGGGTGTTGGAGGTCCAGTTCTCCAGTCGATTGTTCGCGGGAGCCGCCGTCCGGGTAGCCCGCCGAGAGAGTCTGGAGCGGTCGATCAACAAGGGCGAGGCGCCCGACCTCGAGCTGCAGGCCATCCTCGACGAGTCGCTGAGTGAGGCGCCGGAGTTCCTCCTCGTGGGGCCCTTCTACTTTCCCGTGGGCTCGACCAGCCCCGTGCGGGAGGTCGCCGACTTCACGCCGCACGGGCGTACCTGGGGCCGGGTGCCCAACGTGGTGCGCGACGCCTGGGCGACCGACCCGCGAGTCAACGATGCGGTGCTGCTCGCCGAGACCGGCAAGGCGTTCGACGCCGCCCGGAGCCTGCACGGCTATCCCACGGGCGATGACGCGGCGCGCACGCTGCTCGCTCTGGCCCGCGGGTGGATCTGGGCGCAGCCGGGCGAGGGCCAGCTCGCCCCGACGAGCGCCGGCCAGGCGGCCGAAGCCTTGCAGCTCGCCGCTGCTCTGGCGCCCGATGCGGCGTGGGCACCGTGGGCCCGAGGGCGCGCCGCGTATCACCTCGAGTGGGAGGAGCGTTACGACGAGGCGATGCTGATGTACCGCCGCGCCATCTCGGCGGCGCCGACCGATCCCGAGCGGGCCTACTGGGAGGTCGGGCACGGCATCGCGCTCATCGGCCGTGGGCGGCTCGAAGAAGGCATCACCCAGGTAGCGCGCTGGCTCGGTCAGGCGGGGCCCCACGAGGAGGACTTCCGGTTCGAGGCCCGACGCGCGGTGCTTTACGCGCTGTGGAAGCTCGGCGAGCCCGAGCGAGCCGCCCGGGTCCTCGACCTGCTGCGCACTCGTCACCCGTCACGCAGCACGGCCAGCAAGCACGTCCTGCACTGGGCGATGCTCCAGATGGACGCCGGGCGGTTCGCCGAGGCCTTGCCCAACCTCGCCACCATCGAGCGCACCGCCGAGCGGCGTGTGATGCGGGAGCGAGCCCGGTGGTGGACGCACGAGGCGGCGCTCGGCACCGAAGACATCCTCGAAGCTCGGCGCGCCCTGCGCCGCTTGATCGAGCTGACACCAGGGTCCGCCATCGTCCCGCTCGCCAAGGTCCGGCTCCAGGCGCTCGATCTCTATTCGTTCGAGCTGTCCGATGGACTGGACGAAGAGAGGAGCCTCACCTGGCCGGAGTTTGCGCTGGTCCTGGAGCGGGAGGCCTTGCTCTGGCCGCACACCGTCCTGGAGCTGGAGGCGCTGTCGATGACCGCGCAGATCCTGTTCAGCTACGGGCTCCTGGACGAGGGCCTTCGGCTGTACTCCTGGATCGAGGCCCGGGGCGATGGCGTCCGCGGGGCCACCGCGTACGACGCGGTCGTCTGCCAGTTCGCGCCGGTGGCGTTCCGTTCGCTGAGGACCCGGGGGCATACGCTGGCGGCGCTTGGCGTGTGGCGCAAGTACCTCGAAGGGCCCGGGCAGCGCGCCTGCGTCGACCCTCAGATGCGCACCGAGGCGGCGGCGGTGGCTCTGACGAGCGGCCTGCCCGATCTGGCGCTGACCTGGCTTGGCCAGTCGGTTGCCGAGGGACAGCGTGCCGTGGACGACGCGGACTATCTGCTGACGATGGCCCACGTGTATCTGCGAGAGGGACGGCCCGAGGCGGCGCGGCGCACGCTGCGCTTCATCGAGGCTGGCGAGCTGCCTGCCGAAGCGAGCAGGTTTGAGGAGGTGTGGGGCGACCTGCTCCTCGCCGAGGGGGAACCCAGCGAAGCTGCGCGCCGGTTTGAGCGCTCCGCTCGGGCCGCAAAGACCCCGGAGCGCAAGGCGCGCGTGCCGAGCCTGCGATGGCGCGCCGGCACCGCGTACCTCGAGTCCGACCAGCCCAACAAGGCGGAGCCAGAGCTCTTGTTTGGCCTCGCGAACGGCGGCACGGACCGGTTGGCGGCTGGATGGCTGCTCGTCTCCCAGCTGCGGCAGGCCCGGGGCGAGGCCGGCTCCACCAGCTCGTTTGCCGCCCTGAACGACCGGGCGCGCGGAGCGTGGGAGTCCACTCTGGAGGCCGCCGACACCGCGCTGACCCATGATCCCAGCGCCCAACAGACCCGCGCCGCCCAGTGGCATCGCGGCAGCGCGCTGGTGGGGCTGGGGCGTCGCGCCAAAGCGAACGGGGTGCTCAAGGAGCTGGCGACGTCTCCGGACGCCTGGGGCCTGCTCGCAAAGAACCTGCTGGGCGCGCTCAAGCTGGACGACGCACTCGACGAGCGGACCACGAAGCGCTAGCGGTGCGCTATTCGCGTACGTCCCAGTAGTACAGGCACTCCATGCCATAGTCGCCGGCCACCGGCCGGTCGCCCGACGTGCCGATGGGGGCCGTGTCGTTGCTCCAGCGCTCGGGCGTCGCCACGAACATGGGCTCGAAGCCCTCGAGATCGCCGACGTCCGGCGCCCAGTCCATGTAGGCCGCGTGGGTGAAGCCGTCGTCTTCTCGCGCCGCCACATCCTCGCCCGCAGCGGCGAGCTGGCCAAAGCCCATGCCGAGCGTGCGGTTGCTCCAGCTCACATCGAGGCACGTCGCCTGGTCCAGGTCCACGGTGGCCGTTCCGGTCCATACGTCCGTGCAGCCGGGGCAGACCGACGCCTCCACGCGGGCCAGATCGAGCCGCTCCCAGATCTCGCAGTACTCGCCAGGCTCGGACGTCCCCGTCGGGTCATCGGCCAGATACACCCAGCGCAGGAAGCCATCGGCCGCCAGGCCATCGCTCGACACCGCCAGCCAGCTCTGTAGCTGCAGGTAGTTGGGCGCCAGACCCCCGTCAGGCGGGGTGTCGATGCTCTGAGTGCAGCCCAGGCCCACGAGCGCGGCCAGGCAAATCAAGAAGGCACGCATCGCTCTACTCGTCGAAGTCGAGGGCGAGCCACCAGCGGGCGTAGCGCCCGTTCGACGGGTACCACCACAGGGTCTGCGCGCAGGTGTCCGCGTTGCAACCCCAGCCGCCGTTCGAGCCGTCTGGCTCGTTCGGCGTCTCTCCGTCGAAGATCCCGAGGCGAGGCTCCCACTCCGACGCTCCACGCGGGGACCACGTTGCGTTCAGGTATCCGATGGCACCTTCTTCGTCGAGCCAGTCGATGAAGCTCTCGCTCGTCCCGGTCTGGGCGAGGAAGTCCAGGTCGGCAAACGCGATGTCCACCGCGCCGGGTCCACCGAACTCGCACTCGTCACCGTTTGTCGTGCGCATCGCAAGGGTGTGCACCCGCTCGCAGCCCACGCAGACCGCGTTGTTCAGCTCCGCCGCGCCCCATCCCTCGACCTCTTGCTCCACCTCACAGATGAAGCCGCCAACGCCGCCGTTGGCTGTCTGCTCCCGCCACGAGACGATGCTCGTGCCGGACACGGTGTAGTCCCGCTCGATGAACGCATCTTGGATCTGAGGCGCGTTCTCGGCGTGCTCCAAGGGGCCGTACTGGCAACCCGAGAGAGCGATGAGAAGCAGGACCAACGTGACTCCGCGCATGGGCGAACCTCCGGCGGACGAAGCTACCACGCCCGTGGGCGGTGATAGCGGGTTCTGGGCGGCCTTCGGGCTGGCGCCTGTCAGTTGCCGATCATCTCGCGGGCCGCACGGAGCAGCGTCAGGCGGTCCCGGGACGCGTCGTCGTCGGGATCGAACTTGAGGATCGTCTGGTACTCCTTGATGGCCGCGTCGAAGTCCTTCTGCTTCTCGTAGATCTGCGCGAGGTTGAAGCGCACATCAATGTCGCGGGGGTCCGTCTCGAGGATGGCGGAGTACTCGGTGATGGCCTTGCTGTACTCCTTGGTCTTCTGGTAGCTGAAGCCGAGGTTGTAGTTCAGGTCCAGGTTGTCCAGGCCCAGCTCGCGGGCTTTGAGGAACGCTGCCAGCGCCAGGTCCCACTCGCGGTCATCCAGGGCGTCCTCACCCTTGCGAAACCACTCCTTCTGGTCGCGCAGCCGCAGCGCGTTCTCCTCGGCGCGGGCCTTGAGGGCCTCCTGCTCCTTGGTGATCGCTTCCTTGCTCACGTCGCTGCGCACGAACGCGGAGTAGCCGACGAACGTCACCCGGCTGGCTTCACCGACCTGGAAGTTGCGCTTCTCCAGCGTGAGCTTCTTGACGGGAGCGAGCTCGAAGTAGGACTTGAGCTTGTCGGCGGAGATGTAGTCCGTCTTCGACTTGTAGCCCTTCTCCCAACCCTCGTAGGCCTCGTCGGTCCACGCCTGGATCTCGTACTTGCGGCCGTACAGCACACCTCCGTCGGCGTGCACGTTCAGGTCCCACAGCGTGGCGTAGGTGTCGGTCAGGCGGGTGCCGTCGTCCACGACGTACTGCCAGATGAGCATGCGCTTGGCGCTGTCCTTGATGCCGAGGGGACGGTTCTGGCCGATGCTCGGGAAGACGAACTTGCCCGACTTGCGGTCGGACTCGACGGTGATGAAGTCGAAGAACTCCCGCATGACGTCGGGGTCTTCGATGCCAAAGCCCTGGTTCAGCAGGTTGTCGCAGGTCTGGCAATCGACCGGTACGTCGTACCAGTTGCCCGAGTTGCCGTAGCGCTTGGGCTCCGGCGGCAGCTCCTTCTTCTTCTTGGGAGCCTCCTCCTTCTTGACCTCTTCCTTCTTCGTCTCCCCCTCGAACGACCACTCGTCGACGTCGTCCTCGTCCTTACGAGAGATGTTGGGGTCGGAGTCGCCCGCCGGCTCCTCGGCGTCCTCGTCCTTCTTCTCTTTGTCGTCCTCGTCGTCCTCGTCCTCGAGGTCGCCGAACGGGTCATCCTCGTCTTCGTCCTGGGCAAAGGACGGTGCAGGCGTGGCAACGCCGAGCGCGAGGGTGAGAATCAGAAGCCAGCTCTTCGAATCGTGAGACGTCATCTCCGACCCCTTCCTTCAACGGGCGGCTCAGCCGCCGTACAACTCTGGTCTCCGCCGCGCATCGTCGCAGTCGAAGCCACTTCGTCCCAGTTGGACCGAATCCCCGTCGATCGAGGGCCGCGGTCATCCGAAACGCCTCGCACCATAAAGCGAGCCCACCGTGTGTCAACAAGCGTCCCGGCTCCGGTAGAGTCCGCGTCGCTCGGTGAGCATTCCGCTCTCCTCGACTGGACATCCGCCATGCTTCCGGGTTCCCTCGACGAACGCCTCTTTCTCGAGTTTCTGCTCGAGAACATGCTCGCTGCCCGCGCCGTCGAAGAGCGCTGCATCAAGAACGTGCGGCAAGGAGTGCAGCCAAAGTTCTTCTCGGCCTGGGGCAACGAAGCGACCGCCGTCGGCACCGCAGCGGCCCTGATGCCCCACGACGTGCTGGTGCCGATGCACCGCTCGCTCGGCGCCCACCTGGTGCGCGGCCACTCGCTGGACGAGCTCTTCCTGCAGATGTTCCTTAAAGCCGACTCGCAGACCCGAGGGCGCGACACCGGGATCCACCTCGGCGCGGCGGGCACCAACATCGTGGGAATGATCTCGCCGCTGGGATCCATGAACTCGGTCGCCGCCGGCATCGCCATGGCAGAGAAGCTGATGGGCCAAGACGCCGTCGTGCTCGCCTTCATCGGCGATGGGGGCACGTCTACGGGCGCCTTCCATGAAGCGATCAACTTCATCGGCGCGCGGGGTCTTCCGGTGATCACGGTCATCGAAAATAACCAGTGGGCATATGGCACCCCAAACGATCAACAATTCGGCTGCGAAGAGCTGGCGCACCGTGGGCGCGGCTACGGAATGCCCGGAATCCGCATCGACGGAACGGACCTCCCGACGGTCTACGAGGTCACTCGCGAGGCTGTGGAGCGGGCGCGGTCCGGCGGCGGGCCCACGCTCATCGAGTCGCTGACGATGCGGATTCGAGGACACGCCGAGCACGACGACCAGCACTACGTGCCGGACGGGATGATCGACGAGTGGAACCTGCAGGATCCCGTCGACAAGTTCCTCAAGTGGATCGCGGACGGCGACCGGCTCCCGGGCTTTGACATCGACGGGCTCAGGGAGCGGCTCGACGCCGCGGTGCTCGCTGCGGTGGACAAAGCACGACATGCGCCGGAGCCCCCGGCAGCCGAAGCGCTGCTGGGCCTGTACGAAGGCGACGGTGGGGACGACCTGGGGTACGCGGACAACGGCTCCAACGTGACGAAGGCACCCACCCCCGATCAGATCCGTCTTCGCACCCGGGCCCACGCCGCTGCCGTCGAGCAGAGCGGCGGCGGCGATCGCAGCACCGCGGTGCCCGAGCCCGGCGCGTCGGCCACGTATCTCGAAGCGATCCGCGAGTGCATGCGCTGGCGAATGAAGACGGATCCCGAGGTGGTGGTGATCGGGGAGGACATCGGCGGCATGGGCGGCGCGTTCCGAGTCACCGAGGGCTTCCTCAACGAGTTCGGCGAGGAGCGCGTCGTGGACATGCCGATCTCCGAGATGGCGATCGTCGGCGCGGCCATTGGCCTCGGGCTGAGGGGCCTGCGTCCGGTGGCCGAGATGCAGTTCAGCGACTTCGTCGCCTCGGGGTTCAACGAGCTCGTCAACAACGCGGCGACCTTCCGGTACCGCATCGGCTGCGGGATCCCGATGGTGGTGCGGCTCCCGTCGGCGGGTGGAGTGGGCGCCGGGCCCTTTCACTCGCTCAACCCCGAGGGGTGGTTCGCCGCGACGCCGGGGCTCAAGGTCGTCATTCCGGCGACGGTCGAGGACGCATGGGGGCTGATGAACACCGCCATCGACGACGGCGACCCCGTGCTCTTCCTCGAACAGAAGTACTTCTACCGACGACTCAAGGGCGCGCTGCCGCCGCGGGATCACCGCACGCCGCTCGGCGTCGCTCGGATCGCGCGTCCGGGCACCGAGGCGACCGTCGTCACCTGGGGCCTCGGCGTCGAGCGCTGCATGGACGCGGCCACGAGGCTGTTTGAGGAGACCGGCGCGGACGTCGAGGTGATCGACCTACGCAGCATCATCCCGTGGGACAAAGCGACGATCGCGACGTCTGTGCGCAAGACCTCTCGCCTCCTGGTGATGCACGAAGCGCGTCGCACCCTGGGATTCGGCGCAGAGATCGCGGCGTGGGCGTCGGACGAATTGTTTGAGTGGCTCGACGCTCCGGTGAAGCGGGTGACGGCAGAAGATGTGCCGATCCCGTCCAACAAGGGTCTGGAGCGCGCCGTCACGCCGCAGGTAGAGGACGTCGTTGACGCGCTTTCGCGCCTGCTTGATTGGTAGTCCTACGCAACGAAGAAAAACCGTATCATGGGGCCGCGCGTTCGACTCGTCAGAGTTTCGGCGGAGGCAAGGTCGGGTCCAGCGGCGGGGGCCGCGTTGACACGGTTTTCCACGCATCCATAGAATGCGCCCACCCTGGGATCGTTTGAGGGAACTCCTGGGCTCTAGAAACCTCGTCCGCGGTTCGCCGCGACACCCTCACCCCGAGGCCGCCTCATGATTCGTCGATTCCTGCTCCCGCTCGCGCTGCTGCTCCTTATGGCGGCGCCCGCATCCGCTCAGGTGCCCACCCTCCAGTTGGGCGCCGCCGGGGGCATCTCGCTCGTTCCGCCTGGCACCATCGACTCCGATGGAGCCAGGGTCTCGCTCATGCTCGTCGTGTCGGACACGGGCGGACAGCTCGCCAACGGTGTGCGCTTCAAGGGATCCGGCGCCACCGTCGGTCGCCTCGACTCGGAGTGCGCTCAGGTGGGGCCTGGCCTTTACAGCTGCGCCTACACGGCGCCCGAGGGCGGCGCCCACACCGGCGAGCTCAAGATCAAGGCGCGGCTCGCCAGTGGCACCAACCTCGAGGCGGCCTTCCCGCTCGTGGTCGGCTCTGGGGCCCGGGGTCGTGTGTCCATGAACTCGACCCCGGAGCGGGTCGTGCTCGGCCAGGACCCGACATCCACCCTGATGTTCACGATCACCGACAAAGCCGGCAACGGCGTCGAGGGCGCGAACCTCGTCGCCAGCTCGAACGTGGGTGAGGTGCAGGCGCTGACCGCGCTCACCGGCGGCAACTACTCCGCGGTCTACGTGCCTCCCACGACCCCGTTTCCCCAGGTCGCGATCATCAGCGTGTGGGACAAGAACCGCCCCAGCACCCACGGATTCTTCACGGTGCCGCTCATCGGCAAGGTGAACTACCCGGTGGACGCGCGCGCTCCCGGCGTGACCCTGGTGTTCAAGGTCGGCGAGACGACCTTCCCGCCCGCGGTCACCGACGCCAGCGGCAAGGCCAGCGTGCCCATCACGGTCCCGCCCGGCGTGCAGTACGCCGACGTCGAGCTCATCCAGTCCACCGGGGCCCGCTCCACCCAGAAGATCGACCTGCAGGTGCCCCCGTTCAACCGGGTCGCCCTGGGTGCCGTGCCCGAGTTCATCACCGCCGACGGCGAAACGAAGACCAAGGTTCGCGTCTTCGCGGTGGACGCACGGGGGCGTCCGGCGGACGGCCAGACCCTGAACGTCACCGCCACCGCGGGCTCGATCTCGCCGGTGCGCTTCGTGCGCGACGGAATCTATGAGGCCGTCTACACCGCGCCGAGCCTCGACGCGTCGTCCCGAGCCACGATCACCGCAACCATGGCCGGCCAGGAGGCTTCGTCCAGCGACTCCATCGTGCTCGGCCTCGAGCCCGGCCTGCCCGCCAGCCTCTCACTGACCGCCGACCCGACGCAGATCACCTCATCGGTGACCAAGAGCACCCTGACCGCGACCATCTCCGCGACCTCGGGCACGCCGAGCGAGACGTACAGCGTCGAGTTCCGCACCCGCGAGGGTGTCGTCAAGAGCCCCACCCGGCCGGCTCCCGGTCAGTTCCGCGCCGATGTGCCCGTCGCCTGGAACGTGCGCAAGGTGATCTCGGCCATCGTCGGCGTGCGCGGCAACAAGCGCCCCGTGCAGGGCCTCGTCGCCTTCCCCCTCGATGACGTCGTGCTGACCGGCCAGAACGTGCCGATCACCGCGGTCTCCGTGGACAAGGACGGCAACCCGGTGGCCAACGCACCGCTGAACGTCACCGTGACGTCCGGCGGAGGCTCGGTGACCACCTCGGTGCAGACCAACGAGTATGGCCTCGGCACGGTGCTCTACTCCGCAGGTCCGCTGCCGGGCCTCGCGACGGTGCGCTTCGACGCCGGCAACGGCGTGACCTACCAAGCCCCAATCTGGCAGGGTCAGGAGCCCGTCAAGGGCTTCGCCTTCCCCGTCAGCGGCGGGCAGGAGCAGGGTCGCCTCGTGGCGCGCTGGCGCAAGCTGCGCACCTCCATCAGCCTCGGCGCCGACCAAGCGGCCGAGGTGGCTCCGCCCGCCAGCGGCGGCGCGGTCTGGGGCGCCGACGGCGGCGACGAGAACAGCGCCGTCACGACGGACACGGGCTCGGCGGCACCCCCTGGAACCGCAGCCAACATCCAGGTCAGCGCGGTGCCCGGCAGCGTGCCTTCGAGCGGTGGCAGCGTGAACATTCTGGTGCGCGTCGTGGACAGCGGGGGGATCCTCGTCGCTGGCGAGAACGTCATCCTGCTGGCAGACAGCGGCACGATCTCGAACAAGGTCGACAACGGCGACGGCACCACCAGCGCCTTGCTCACCATCCCGCCCAACTCGGGCAAGGAGTCGGTCCGCCTCACCGCGACCCGGGCCGCCGGTGACCTCGCCGGGTTCGCGACGATCGGGATCGGCAGCGCCGCCGTGGCCCAGACCACCGAGCCGAAGCCTGCGAAGGAGAAGAAGCCGAAGGCCGCGAAGCCGCCCATGGATGGCAACGACGCGCGACTCAAGCGCCGCATGGCTCAGGTCTCCGTGGGCTGGGCCCCCGGCGCGTACAGCTACGACAGCACCCCCTGCGCGAACGCCGGCGAGGGTGACTGCAGCCCCGTCACGGACGCGCTGCTGGGCGACTTCGACTTCCTCAAGACCCAGGCCCGGGCGGCGACGCTCGGCTCGTTCAACATTCGCGGCGAGATCTTCCCCATCGAGTACGTGGGCGCAGCGGTCAGCTACACGCGGCTGGCCTACTCCACCGACTTTGAGACCTCGTCGACCGCCGGTGGCTCGCACTGCAGCAGCCACTTCTGTGACGGCATGAACTTCCTGAACATCGACATTCAGGGACGCCTGCCGCTGCTCAAGAAGGTCGGCCCGCTCGATATCCTCGCGCGGGTTGGTTACATGGCCCAGGACGTCGTGATGTTCCGGCGGGTCCTCGACACCGCCGACAACGTCAAGAAGCCGCAGTTCGACACTGTGAACCTGCACGGTCTGCGGTGGGGACTCGGCGTGCGCTACACGGTCATCCCGCTGCTGCGCCCGCACCTCGACTACAACATGACGATCGGTCTGCTCGGCGCGTTCCAGGGCAACACCTTCGCCCTGTCCGGCGTGACCAACCACAACCTGAACGTCGGCGTGAACATCTTCCCCTGGAAGGGACTCCTGCTGGACGTCAGCTACGACCTGACGACCCGCGCCCTCTCGCTGCGCTACCCGAACGAGTTGGACATCACCCAGCGCGGCCGGATCAACGAGCAGGCCCACACCGTGCGCATCAGCGCCGGCTGGGCCTTCTGATCGCAGCGCTTCGCGCACACATCTGGCGAGGCGCGCGGGCGAACAGTCTGCGCGCTTCGCTCGTTCTGGGACCCGGCATGCTCGTCGCGGACCTGGGGTGCGGGCGCCTGGAGCTGGGGCGGCTGCTGCTCCCCGGGGTGCTCCCCGGAGGGCGGGTGGACGGGTTCGACGCGGATCCCGATCAGATCGTCGCCGCCCGAGCGCTCATCAAGTCGGACGGACTCCGGGGCCTGCGGGTCGAGGAAGCCGACGCCCGGGACGTGCCGCGCCCCGACGCCAGCTACGACCGCGTGGTCTGCCAGGCGCTGCTCGTCCATCAATCCCGGCCTGAGGAGACGCTGCAGGAGATGGTGCGCCTCGCGAGGCCGGGCGGCTGGGTGGCGGCCGTAGAGCCGGACATCGGCGCCCAGAGCGTGCTTCAGGATGGGGAGCAGCTCATCGCCGGACTGCCGCAGCGCGCGGCGGCGGTGGCCCGAGGCGCGCGCGCCATGGGCGTGGGGAGCTGGGATCTGGCGCCTCGCCTCGCCTCGGAGTTCACCAGCGCCGGGCTTCAGGCGGTGCAGGTCCTGCGCGAGCCCGGCACCTTGCGCCTCGAGCCGCCCTACGACGAGGAGCTGCGTCAGACGGTGCTCGCCTGGGAGAAGCCCGAGTCTGCGGACGCCGAGCGGTCCACGGTGCGCTGGCTGGCGGAGACGGGCGGGATGGCGTCGGCGGACCTCGATCGCATCGAGGCTGAGCACACCCAGCGGCAGGACGAGCGGCGTCGTGCGCTGCGGGCCGGCACCTGGCGGGGGACGGTCACCCGGCCACTGGTCGTCGTGAGGGGGCAGCGCGGCACTGGCTCGCTATAGTCTTGTCCCCGATGCGCAGCGCCGCCCTACTCCCGCTCTTCCTCCTCCTCGGCTGCACGGCGGAGCTGAAGGAGGAGAACAACGCTCTCTTGGCGACGATCCAGGCGCAGGAGCGCGAGCTCGCGGCGGTGGCCACGGAGAACGGCACCTTGACCCTGCGCGTGCACGACCTCGAGACGGAGATCGAGCGACGCGACCTCGCGGCGTCTCTCGGCATGGCCTCTGGCGAGAAGATCTGGGCGCTGCTGCGCACGTCGCGGGGCGAGGTCTTGTGCGAGCTCTTCCCCCAGAAGGCTCCGCGGACCGTGGAGAACTTCGTGCAGCTCGCCGAGGGCAGCAAGGCCTGGCTGGACCCCAAGACCAAGGCGAAGGTGAACCGGCCGCTCTACGACGGAACCGTTCTGCATCGGGTGATCCCCGAGTTCATGGTCCAGGGCGGCGATCCATCGGGCACCGGCCTCGGCTCGCCAGGCTTCCACATCCCCGACGAGTTCAGCCCAGACCTCAAGCACGGGCCCGGGACCTTGTCGATGGCGAACACCGGCAACCCGAACACCGGCGGCTCTCAGTTCTTCATCACGGAGCAGCCGACGCCGCACCTCGATGGCAAGCACAGCGCATTTGGGCGGTGCGAGCCCATGGGTTTGATCAAGGAGATCGCGCGCGTTCCGCGGGATGCCGACAATCGGCCCCTCGAACCCGTCATCCTACGAACCGTCACCATTCATCGGGGCGCACGCCCCCTCTAACTCACCGCGGGCAAGCCCCACCGGAGTTCTCGTGAACGTACGCGTCTTTCTTCGCACCCCCCTGCACCGGGGCCGTAGCACCAGCAACAGCCGCAAGTTCGAGCTCAACGAGTCGGTCATCGAGATCGTCGGCGAGGCGGAGGCCCGCGATGGCGGGCTCGATCTCAAGGTCAAGAGCCTCTACTCCGACAAGGGCGAGGCCGTGGAGTCCCCGTGGGCTCGGCTCTTCGTCCCGAGCGCCAAGATCGACTGCTACGTCATCGAGTAGGCGCCGACCGCCAGCGCGGCGAGGACCAACCAGCCAGCCGACCACGCCACCGCGAGCAGCGCGGCCGAGCCTTCGCCTGGCGCACGGGTCCTCGTGGCCGGGCCCCAGATCCCCGCGAGCACCGCCAGCGGCCACGCACAAGCCATCGCAAACCGGCGAAGCAGCTCACCGCCATCGACCCCGGCGCGGGCTCCGGCGGGGACTGACTCACGCCAGCGGGACAGCAGCTCCGGCAGGCTCAGGGCATCCGGCGGAACCAGCCATCGGGGATCGGGGACCGGGCCCCAGCCTGCCGACCACCACACGTCTGCGCTCAAGGGCGCCGGCAGCGGCGTGATCGTCGTCGCCGAGGGCAGCGCCAAGGTCGCGAGCCCCAGCGCCACTGCCAGCGCTGCCAGCGGAACCACCAGCTCGATCGGCGATCGGCCGAGGGCCTGCCAGCCCGCCAGCTCGCCCCGGGCACGCAGCAACGCCGTCCGTCGCCCGGTCGCCGCCGCCAGCACCATCGGACTGATCGCCGCCAACACCCCGAGGGGCTCCCCTGTCTCCACCGCCGAGACGGCCCACACCACCGCCGCGAGGACGGCGACGGCGAGCGCGGAGTCGAGCAGCGTCGACTGCGCCAGCGATCGAGGCAGCCCGGTCATCGCCAGCGGCTCGCGAGGAGCATCAGCGCGCCCAGCAGGCACGGGGCCCACCCCCCCAGTGTTGGCGCGAGCAGTCCATCAGCCACAAGCTGATCGGCCCCCCGCGCCGCAAGGAAGAGCCCGAGAGCGGCGCCTCCAACCCACACGCCCGGTCGCCTCTGGCGACGGCCCCGCCCCCCAAGTCCAAAGCCGAGGCAGGCCAGCAGCGGCGCCAGCACCGCGAGCGCATGGCGTCGATGCCAGACGAGGCTCGATCGGCCCCCTTGCCTCGCCAGCGTGCGCAGCTCCCCCCACCCACGGGTCAGCGGGTTCGCGGGTCGTTGCGTGCCGCCGGTGGGTACGAGTCGAATCCTCGCGGCGCTCCAGGACGCCGAGGCTCCCTCCACCCGCACGTCGTCGAGTTGCCAGCCGCCCGCCTGGGGGCTCATGTCCGCCACGCTGGCCTGGGTGGCTCCCAGGGCAGCCTCAAGCCGCCCCTGGGCCTGTACGACCGCGCCGCCCGGGACAGCCACGACCTCGCCACGAGCCAGTCGCGACAGCACCACAGCGGTCACCGCGGGGGAGCCCTTGACCGCGTGCACCGCCGTCCACGCCGCCGGCTCGACCGAGAACGCCGCGAAGCCAGCTGCGAACAGGCAGAGCGACAGGACCGGCAGCCCAGCCAGCGCCAGGTGGCGAGGCCCCCAGCCGAGGGTCTGCAGCCCCGCCATGGTCCCGGTGCCCTCCAGCTGGCCTCGCAACAGGAACCCTCCGAGCAGGGCGCCGGCGAGCACGACGGCCAGTGCGCTCGTGCCTGCGATGGCGAGCACAAGAGCGAGCACGAGGCCGGGGCCACCCGACCACGCCCCGGGGCGCCCAGCCAACGCGAGGAAGCCCAGCGCGAGCGCGGCGAGGAAACCGGCCAGCAGCAGCTTGCTGCCGAGCGCGATGGCACGGACGGCCAGCCAACGCAGAGGGGGCGAACGGGTCAACATGCCCCTGACGTGCTATACTCGGTGGCCTTCGTCGCCACAAAAGTGCCGCGACGCAACGGGATTCTAGGGAGCAGCATGGCATTCAAGGTCGGCGACATGGCGGTCTATCCGGGGCACGGCGTCGGAGTGGTCGAAGGGGTCGAGACGCGAGACATCGCAGGAACACGACAGACCTTCTACGTGCTGAAGATCCTCGAGAACGGCATGACGATCATGGTACCCACCTCGAACGCGGACGCGATCGGGATGCGGGAGCTGATCGAAGTGGACGAGGTCGAAGAGATCTACGAGGTCCTCGCGGAGCGAGACGTCGAGCTCGACAAGCAGACCTGGAACCGCCGGTACCGCGAGTACATGGCGAAGATCAAGACTGGCTCGCCTTACGAGGTCGCGCGGGTCTTGCGGGACCTGTTTGTGCTCAAGGGTGACAAGGCTCTGAGCTTCGGTGAGCGCAAGATGTTCGACACCGCCAAGGGCTTGCTCCTCAAGGAGCTCGCCATCGCATCGAAGCAGCCCGAAGAGGCGATCGACGCGCGGTTCGGAGAGATCTTCAAGGACTGACCGCCTACGCGGTCACCCTGCACCCCGGGACTCCGTGAGTTCCTCCCCTTCGCTCTTTGGACGACTGGGCTCCCTGTGGGGGCTGCTCGGCGTCGTGGCGTTGCTGATCCGCCCACTGATCCCGCTGTCCGGCGAAGCCTGGCGGGCGCTCCATGGGCCGCTGACGCCGGTCCACTGGGCCTTCGTGCTGCTGTGGGTTCCGTTCATGGCGTGGACGGAGGGCTACCGGGGCTTCCACACGCGCTTCGCGCCCCGGGCCGCGGCTCGGGCCAGCTGGCTCGCAGAGAACCCTACGCCGCTCCGGGTGCTCCTCGCGCCGCTGGTGTGCCTCGCGCTGTTCCACGTGCGTCGCTCCACGCTCATCGCCCGGGTCATCCTCATCACCGCGATTGTGGGCGTCATCGTGTCGGTCCGCCTGCTGCCGCCTCCGTGGCGGGGCCTCATCGACGCGGGCGTCGTCGTCGGACTCGGCTGGGGTGCGCTCAGCGTGGTCTGGTTTGGGTTCCAGGCGCTGTGCGGCCACCCGCCCGACTACGATCTGTCTCTGCCCGGCACCCCGGCTCCCCCGAGGAAGCGACGGGGCCGACCCCCCGGCGCAGACGTCAAAGGCCCCAAGCAAGAAGGCCGCCCCTAGGGACGGCCTCCTGAACTTCTAGGAATCGAGGGGGCGCCTACTCGGCGTCTTCCTTCTCCTCGCCCTCGCCCTCGGCGGCCTTCTTCTCGGCCTCTTCCTTCGCCTTCGCCTCTTCCTCGGCGTACTCCGCGCGGCTGCGGTTCGGCCACACCACGGTGCAGGCGTTGCCGATGACTTCGCGCTTGCCGCCGCAGGTGGCGTACCGGTGCATCTCGAGGTAGATGCCCGAGGCCGAGCTCTTCTTGAAGGCGTGCTCGACGACCCAGTTCACGGTGCCGTCTTCCTTGATGGTGATCGGCAGCTTCTGGGCCTCGGGGATGCGCACGTCGCGCCCCCACAGCTCCACGTCGTACGTGCAGCCCTCGTTCGCCGTCATGTGCTTCTTCGCGTAGGCGGCCTCGATCTTCTCCTTGTCCTCGGTCTGCTCCTCGGGCACCGCAGGCAGGTAGTGGATGTAGACCTTGTCCTCGGCGTAGATGCCTTCCTTCTGATTCAGCGCCTTGTCGTCCTCGAGGTCGATCTCGGGCTTGTCGAAGAAGTAGATCCCCGCGACGTCATCGCAGTGCACCATCGAGAACTCGCGCTCGGGCTCTTCGCTGTAGTCGTTCTCGATGAACGTGCGCACCCCCGACGGGTTGCTGTCCTCGATCTCCTCGCCGCGGACCCAGGTGGCGTACATGTCCTTGATGGTCAGCGAGCAGTTGATCTTGTTCACGCTGATGTACATGCGGCCCTCAAACTTGAGGTCCAGCCGACGGTTGTCCTTCTTGAGACGATCGATGCGCTGGGGGCTCTTGCCCGCGCCCTTCATCGTGTCGGAGACGTACTTCGCCTCGCCGAGGCTCGTCATCTCGACAAAGTCGTAGGTGTACTTGTTCGTTGCGGGGTTGCCCGGGGCGAGCTGCCCAGCGGTGTAGACCGCCTGCTTCTTGCCATCCTTCTCGATGAAGGACACACGGGAGAACTTGTCCGGCACGTCGGCGCCGGTTCCTCCGCCCTTGAGGGAGACCCACTGACCCGACAGCTTGCTGGCGTCGAGGTCACAGTCGATCTGGCGAGAGGAGGACTCGCCACAACCGATGAGGGCGAATGAGAGAGATGCGGCGAGCACCAGCAGGGTCTGACGAACCATCGAAGGCTCCTGTATTTGGACCTGGAATCCCGGCCGACAAAGGGCCGCGCGGACGGCCCGTAATATCAGGGACCGGGACCCCCCGTCCAGCGGTCCGACCCACCCCGCGATCCGATCCCGTCGAAGAAAGCGCGCTGCCCCATCGTCCTATTGGCGAACTCGGCGATCCGTTTGACGTTGAAGCAACCCGGCTTCACCTTGTTGTCATGCCGAAGATCCCGCTAGCTTTAGGCTAGCTGGCGCGTACCCAGGAGACCCCTCATGTCGATTCGCTTTCTCCGCTGGACCTCCTTTGCCTTGCTGGGCTTGCTCACCGCCGCGCCGGCGACCGCGCTCGAGATCAAGACCGGGCAGGTGGATGTGACCTTCCACATCTCGCACCCTGCGAAGGAGTACGACGCCTTCCTCATGCCCGATGGTGGCTACGGCACGCTCCAGCTCGACCCCACCGCGATCGAGAACACCAAGGCGACCTTCCTCATCAAGGTGGACCACTTCAACTCCGACAACACCCGCCGCGACTCGCACATGCTGGAGACGCTCGAGGGGTTCATCTACCCGACCATCGACTGGAACGTGACGTCTGTCAGCGGCGCATCCGGCGCCTGGACCCCGGGCGTGCACTCGTTCAAGGCCAAGGGGCCGCTCACGGTGCACGGAGTGACAAAGACCATCGAGGTGCCCGTCGAGGTCACCGTCGGGGGCAAGGGAGAGGTGACCTTCGGATCCACCTTCTCGATCTTGCTCGAGGACTACGGGATCGAGCGCCCCACTCTCGTGTTCGTGCCCATCGAGAACAACCTGCCGATCATCGTCAAGGTGATCACGAAGCCGAACCCGGCGCTCATCGCGCCCCCTGCTCCGGCCCCGGCTCAGACCGCCGTGGCTCCCGCTCCGGAAGAGACTGAATGACCCGACGACTGCTGTTGCTCCTGGGCGCACTCTCCTTGGCATTGCCGGGGTCCGCCCTGGCTGACGGGATGCTGCTGCCCGGACCCGACCCCGCGATGTTCGCGCTGCCTCCGCTCTCTGCGACGCGGAGCCAGGAGGCGGTCCCTGGCCCGCCGACCGAGCAGCAGGCTGAGCTGACCATCGAGGAGCGTCGCGCGATCCAGGAGCGGCTCAAGGTGCGGCGCGCCCTCGCTGAGGCGCATCAGGTGATGTCGTTCACGACCGCGGGGCTGATCATCGCAGCCGAGGTCATCGGGGTCATCAACCTCGCAGCGCTCGAGAATGGCGATCCGCGCTACGCCGAGCTCAAGCCATCTCTCGGCATCCACCGCGTGCTCGCAGGAGCCGCCGTCGGGACCTACTGGACCACCGGCGCGCTCGCCTGGGCCATGCCGCCTGCCTACAACGCCAATCTGGGCTCGATGCCCGGCAAGAAGAAGAAGGCGGACTCCGGCGACATCCATGCGGCGCTGTCCATCGCCCACGGGATCGGCATGGGCTTCATGCTCGTCTCGGGCGTGCTGATGGCGAACGTTGCCGACAACAAGGCGTGGAAGCCTCTGGTCGTGGGACACACCGCGGTCGGCTTCACCACGGCGGCGCTGGTGATCGGCTCCGGCATCGTGATCAACACCCTCTGATGCGCACCTTCCCCGGTTGCGTTCTGCCCGCCCTCGCCGGCCTGTTGGGGCTCACTGCGCTGGTGCTGGCCGCCTGCGAGCCCGAGGTCCCCGGCTCGCTAGACCGCGAGTGTGACGACGCCCGCCGGGCCGAAGTCACCAGCCAGGCCTACTTCGACACCGTGATGGTCCCTACGATCTTCGAGCCGCACTGCGCGTACTGCCACTGGTCGGATCGTACCGGTGACGCCCGCCACGGCGCACCCGTCGGCGTGGACTACGACACCGCAGACGCCGCGTCGAGCCGCATCTCGACCACGTGGTTTCGCGTGTCTACGTACGACATGCCGCCCATGGGCAAGGTGCCGACCCTCGCTGAGATGGCCACGCTGAACGAGTGGCTCAACTGCGCGCTCGCGGAGAGCATTGGAGACGACGACGACTCCTCTCAGTAGTCGGGCGTCTGAGGACGGGACCCCAGGCCGTCGAGTCTGCTAAATCGCCGCCCATGCGCCACGACGGACGAAACAACGACGAGCTCCGCCCCGTGCGGATCACCCCCAACTACCTCGACTTCGCCCACGGCTCCGCCCTGGTGGAGTTCGGCAAGACGCGCGTGCTCTGCACCGCGATGATCGAAGAGAAGGTGCCGCGCTGGCGCATGTCCTCGGGCAAAGGCTGGGTCACGGCCGAGTACTCGATGCTGCCCGGCTCGACCCCCACGCGAAACCGGCGTGAGGTGTCCAGTGGCCGCCCCGGCGGACGCACCATGGAGATCCAGCGGCTCATCGGGCGTTCGCTGCGCATGGCGACCGACATGGAGGCCCTGGGCCAGCGGGCCATCTGGGTGGACTGCGACGTCATCCAGGCTGACGGCGGCACCCGCACGGCGTCCATCACCGGCGGCTTCGTGGCGTTGGCGATCGCGTGCCAACGGCTGGTCAAGGAGGGCACCCTGAAGCGCCTGCCGCTCGCCTGCTCGGTGGCGGCGGTGTCGTGTGGAGTGGTGGACGGCACGGCGGTGCTGGATCTCCCCTACGTCGAGGACTCTGCGGCCGAGGTGGACATGAACTTCGTGATCACCGGCTCCGGCGGGCTGATCGAGATCCAGGGCACCGGCGAGAGGGCCCCCTTCTCCCGCGACATGCTGGACCAGCTCACCGATCTGGCGCTGGGGGGCTGCACGAGTCTCAAGGCCGCACAGCAAGCCGCCCTGCCGGACGTCGACCTCGCAGCCCTGGAGGGCTGAGCATGGCGGCGGACATCCCGATCCTCGTCGCCACCCGCAACCGCCACAAGCTGCGCGAGTTCGAGCAGATGTTCGAAGGGAGCCGCTACCGGCTCCTCAGCGTGGACGACGTGCCCGGGGCCCCAGACGTCGAAGAAGACGGGGACACCTTCCGGCACAACGCCCACAAGAAGGCGTTTGAGCTGGCGCAGTTCAGCGGGCACGTCACGATCGCCGACGACTCGGGGATCGAGATCGACGCGCTGGACGGCCGACCCGGCGTGTACTCCGCGCGGTACGCAGGGCTCGATGGTGACGGCGCGGACGCCGCAAACAATCGCAAGATGATCGAGGAGCTCTCCGGCGTGCCCGATGCCTTGCGCACGGCCCGGTATCGCTGCTCTCTGGCGGTCGTACGGCCCGATGGAGAAGCCCGCTATGCCGATGGCACGTGTGAGGGCAGCATCGGCCACGAGGCGCGCGGCGAAGGCGGCTTTGGCTACGACGCGTGGTTCGTTGTGGCTGACGGGACCGGCCGCCACATGGCGCAGCTGTCCGATGATGAGAAGCACGCGATCTCCCACCGAGGCGCCGCGACGAAGGGGCTGCTCCCGTTGCTGGACGCCTTGCTGGGCGGCTAAATGGGGGCCGATGTGTCAGTGAATCCCCGGATCGATCCCGGCCCGCGCTTGCACCTCTCGGCCTCGCTCTGTATACCTTTGCGCCGCTCGCGCGGTTGTCCGGGGTCGAACAAACCTCGAACGTTGAATGGCCAAGCGGGGCGTAGCGCAGTCTGGTAGCGCACCGGTTTTGGGAACCGGTGGTCGGAGGTTCGAATCCTCTCGCCCCGACCATTCGGTCGTCACCGGAGCACCTGAGCGCCAGTAGCTCAGCTGGATAGAGCAGCGGCCTTCTAAGCCGCAGGTCGCAGGTTCGAGCCCTGCCTGGCGTACCAGGAGCGCTCGAAGTGACCAGGATCTTTCACAATTTGCGGTGGGTGTAGCTCAGTCGGTAGAGCATCGGGTTGTGATCCCGAGGGTCGACGGTTCAAGCCCGTTCATCCACCCCAATTTCTTCCACGGTTTGCCGCCGCGAGGCTCTTGACAGGTCAAGACCTCGTCGGTAGTTTCCGCGCCCGCCGATGCGTCCGTAGCTCAGCTGGATAGAGTACCGGGCTTCGAACCCGATGGTCGCAGGTTCGAATCCTGCCGGGCGCACCAACGGTGGCAAACGATTTTCTTTGAGATTGGAACGGGCCCATAGCTCAACTGGTAGAGCGCCGGACTCTTAATCCGTCGGTTCCAGGTTCGATTCCTGGTGGGCTCACCAACTTTCCTCGAAGCGCCGGCAAGACTCAGGTTTTGTCGGCGTTTCGTGTATTTCGGCGACGAACGCTCCCCGTCCGTCGTACTTTTCGGCGCCTCTCCGGTGCAGGTTGTCTCCGGGGCGGCAGTGCGTGCCAGCGAGGATGGCGGAACTGGTAGACGCGCTGGATTTAGGTTCCAGTGGGCATAGCCCGTGAGGGTTCGAGTCCCTCTTCTCGCACCACGCACAGCACCGGCGCACTCAGCGTCCCATTTTCTACGAGGCAATGTTCATGCAGGTCCAGATCGACGAGCTCTCCAGCGTTCAGAAGAAGATGCAGTTCACCCTCGATGCCGATCGCATCGACGCGGCCCTCAACGAGGCGTACCGCAACCTGGGTAAGGACGTGCGCATGAAGGGCTTCCGCAAGGGCAAGGTCCCGCGGCGCCTGCTGGAGCAGCGATTCGGCCGCCACATCGAGGGTGAGGTCGGCGGCCAGCTGATCTCCGAGGCGTTCGACGAGGCGATCAAGGAGCACGAGATCACTCCCGTGAGCCAGCCGATCGTGGAGCAGGGCACCCTGAAGAAGGGCACCGAGTACAGCTTCTCGGTCACGATCGAGGTCCGGCCGACGGTCGAGGTCAAGGGCTGGGACGGCATGGACGTCCAGTGGGAGCAGGCTGAGGTCTCGGACGAGATGATCGTCGCCGAGCTCGAGGGCCAGCGCGCCCGGCACGGCACGGTCGAGATGGCCGAAGCCGACCACAAGGCGGGCCAGGGCGACTACGTCGTGCTCGACGCGACGTTCAGCCACGACGATCTCGAAGACAAGGTCTTCGAGGGACTCATGGTCATGGCGGGCAGCCCGATGGGCGTGCCGGTGGCGGACCTCCTCGCCGACGAGGTCATCGGCCTCAAGCCGAAGCAGAAGAAGACGTTCCGCAAGAAGTTCGATATCCCCGAGGGTGTCGACGACGAGTGGACCGGCAAGAAGGCGAAGCTCAAGGTCGAGGTGAGCGAGATCAAGTTTACGAAGCTGCCCGAGCTCGATGACGACTTCGCCCAGGATGTCGGCTTCGACAACCTCGAGGCGCTCAAGGTCGACGCGCAGTTCCGGCTGAGCCAGAGCCGCGGCGACGAGGCTCGTGCCCGCGCCGTGGGCAACGCGCTCAAGACGCTCATCGACGCTCACGAGTTCGACGTGCCCGAAGGCCTCGTGCGCGCGGAGGGTCAGGCGATCCTCGACCAGAACATGCAGCAGATGCAGGCCCAGGGCATGCGGATGCCGCGCATGAAGCTCGAGCAGCTCCCCGAGGAGACCCAGAACCAGGTCCTCGAGCAGGCGCGCTTCTCGGTCCGCCGCTCGCTCATCCTCGACAGCATTGCCGACTCGGCGGAGCTCGAAGTGACCGATTCGGACATCGACGACAAGATCGCCGAGATCGCCGAGGAACTCGGCCAGCAGCCCGCTGCAGTCAAGGGCCTGCTGCACAAGAACCACGGGATGGAGGAGCTCCGGGCTCGCCTCCGCGAGGACAAGGCGATGGACACGCTGCTCGAGCGCGCCAAGGTCGTCGACGTCGAGTGGGGACACTTCGACGTCGAGCCCGAGCCTGCCCAAGAGGACGATGGCGAAGCCGCGGAAGCCGCTCCGGCCGAATAGGCAGACTCCGATCCACGGCCCTGGGGATGGCGGCTCGATTCGAGCGGACTAAGATAGTCCGCGAGGTCGAAGGCATTCTCTTCGAGACCGCCGCACCACCACAGGAACACCATGAATCGTAACGACTTTCGCGCCACGTACCTCCCCGCTGTTTGGGAGGAGACCCATCGCGGTCCTCAGGGAATGGACATCTGGACCCGCCTCATGCGGGATCGGATCATCTTCATGGGGTCTGAGGTCGACGCGAACGTCGCGAACGCGATCATCGCCCAGCTCCTCTTCCTCGAGTCTGAGGATCCCGAGAAGCCCATCCACATGTACATCAACAGCCCCGGTGGCGATGTCACCGCAGGTCTCGCGATCTACGACACCATGAACTACATCAACGCTCCGGTGGCCACGGTCTGCTCGGGGCGCGCGATGAGCATGGGCGCGGTGCTTCTGGCGGCCGGCGAACCGGGGATGCGTTCGGCGTTGCCGCACAGCTCGATCCTGATTCATCAGCCTCTGGGTGGAGTTCGCGGCCAGGCGTCCGATATTGAGATCCATGCACGAGAGATCCTCCGCCTTCGCACGCTGCTCACCGAGATCCTGGTCTCGCACAGCAACCACGACTTCGACCGCGTCTCTGCGGACTGCGAGCGGGACTTCTACATGACGCCCGCAGAAGCCTTGGAGTACGGTCTGATCGACAAGATCGTGTTGAAGAAGCAGGAGGACTGATGCCTAGGCGAGGTGCCGAGAACAGCAGCAACCTGTGTTGCTCCTTCTGTGGCAAGTCCCAGAAGGAAGTGCGCAAGCTCATCGCAGGACCGACGGTCTACATCTGCGACGAGTGCATCGAACTGTGCAACGACATCATCGCCGAGGAGTACGACCGCGAGGACTACTACTCCAGCAAGGGATCGATCCCGAAGCCCAAGGAGATCAAGAAGCACCTCGACGAGTACGTGATCGGCCAGGAGTCGGCGAAGCGCGTGCTGTCGGTGGCGGTCTACAACCACTACAAGCGGATCGAGGCTCGACAGGGCCACGACGAAGTGGATCTCCAGAAGAGCAACATCCTGCTGTTGGGCCCCACGGGCACCGGCAAGACGTTGCTCGCCCAGACGTTGGCGAAGTTCCTCAACGTGCCGTTCACCATCGCGGACGCGACCTCGCTGACCGAGGCCGGGTACGTCGGTGAGGACGTCGAGAACATCATCCTGAGCCTGTTCCAGGCCAGCGACTACAACGTGGAGCGTTGCCAAAAGGGCATCATCTACATCGACGAGATCGACAAGATCTCCCGCAAGTCCGAGAACCCCTCGATCACCCGGGATGTCAGCGGCGAAGGCGTGCAGCAAGCGCTGCTCAAGCTCATCGAAGGCACCGTGGCGAACGTGCCGCCAAAGGGCGGACGCAAGCACCCCCAGCAGGACTTCCTGCAGATCGACACGACGAACATCCTGTTCATCTGTGGCGGTGCGTTTGTGGGACTCGACAAGATCATCGAGCGGCGGCTCGGCAAGAAGTCCATGGGCTTCGGGTCCCAGGCCAAGGTGAACACGACGCTCCTGGAGTCCAAGAGCATCCTGAGCAACACCCGGGCAGAAGACCTGCTGCGCTTCGGGCTCATCCCCGAGTTCGTGGGTCGTGTGCCGGTGGTGGCGACGCTGAACGAGCTCGACGAAGAGGCGCTGGTGGAGATCCTCCAGAAGCCCAAGAACGCGCTGGTGAAGCAGTACCAGAAGCTCTTCGACTTCGAGTCCGTCAAGCTCAAGTTCACCGACGGCGCGCTCAAGGCGGTGGCCCGTGAGGCCATGGAGCGCAAGTCTGGCGCCCGCGGTCTGCGCGCGATCCTCGAGAACCTGATGCTGGACGTGATGTACGAGATCCCGTCGATCAGCGGGGTCAAGGAGTGCATCGTGGCCGAGGATGTGGTCATGGGCGGCAAGCAGCCCCTTCTCGTCTACGAGAACGAGGCCGAGCTCGCGTGATCTGGAAGAAGTCCGACGGCCGGGGTAGCGAAGGCGGCCGCGTAGTCCCCTTGCTGCCGCTACGCGACATCGTCGTGTTCCCGTACATGGTGATCCCGCTCTTCGTGGGCCGGGAGAAGTCCATCGCGGCGCTCCAGGCAGCGATGTCGGCAGACAAGGAGGTCTTCCTCGTCGCCCAGAAGTCGGCGAAGACCAACGAGCCCGGCGGCGACGACATCTTCGAGGTCGGCACGCTGTCCACGATCATGCAGATGCTCCGTCTGCCCGACGGCACCGTGAAGGTGCTGGTCGAAGGCAAGCGCCGTGGCCGCGTGAGCAAGTACATCGAGGGCGAGGACCACCTGCGGGTGGAGCTCGGTGAGCTCGAGGACCCGGCGCCGACCACGGTGGGCCTCGAAGCCCTGATGCGCTCGGTGAAGTCGGCGTTTGAGAACTACGTGAAGCTCGAGAAGCGGATCCCGCCCGAGATGCTGCTGACCATCAGCAACATCGACAGCGCCGCCAAGCTCGCGGACATCCTCGCAGCCCAGCTGAACCTGAAGCTGGCCGACAAGCAGAAGCTGCTCGAGACCTGGGAGCCCCAGGCGCGTCTCGATGAACTGCTCAAGCACGTCCAGAGCGAGATCGAGATTCTGCAGGTGCAGAAGCGCATCCGCTCGCGCGTCAAGAAGCAGATGGAGAAGACGCAGCGGGAGTACTACCTCAACGAGCAGATGCAGGCGATCCAGCGGGAGTTGGGCGAGAAGGACGAGTTCAAGAACGAGCTCGGAGAGCTCGAGGCAAAGATCAAGGAGAAGAACCTCCCTGAGCACGCCGAGGAGAAGGCCCTCAAGGAGCTGCGCAAGCTCAAGCTCATGTCCCCCATGAGCGCCGAGGCGACCGTCGTTCGCACCTACATCGACTGGATCCTGCAGCTCCCGTGGAACACGTACACCAACGAGAAGCTGTCGCTGGATGAGGCGTCCGCGGTCCTGGATGAGGACCACTTCGGACTGCGGCGCGTCAAGGAGCGCATCCTCGAGTACCTGGCGGTGCAGAGCATGGTGGACCGCATGCGCGGGCCCATCCTCTGTCTCGTGGGGCCGCCCGGGGTTGGCAAGACATCACTCGCCCGGTCCATCGCGAAGGCGACCGGCCGCGGGTTCGTGCGGCTGTCACTCGGCGGCGTACGGGACGAGGCGGAGATCCGCGGGCATCGGCGCACGTACATCGGCGCGCTGCCCGGCAAGCTGATCCAGCGGCTCAAGAAGTGCGAGAGCAGCAACCCCGTGTTCCTGCTCGACGAGATCGACAAGATGAGCAGCGACTTCCGGGGCGATCCGGCGTCCGCGCTGCTCGAGGTCCTCGACCCCGAACAGAACACGACGTTCGGCGACCACTACCTGGACCTCGACTACGACCTGAGCAAGGTGTTCTTCATCACGACCGCCAATACGCTGTCGGGGATTCCCGTGCCGCTGCAGGACCGGCTCGAGATCATTCGGCTGTCTGGCTACACCGAGCTCGAGAAGCTCGCCATCGCCCGGACCTACCTCATCCCTCGCCAGCTCGAAGGGCATGGGATCACCGAGGAGAACGCCGAGATCCGCAACACCGCGGTGCAGGAGATCATCCGGCGCTACACCCGGGAGGCCGGCGTGCGCAACCTCGAGCGGGAGCTCGCGAGCGTGTGCCGCAAGGTCGCTAAGAAGGTGCTGGCGGATCGCGAGAAGGGCGAGGAGACCCACGAGGTCATCACGCCTCAGCGAGTACACAAGCTGCTCGGGGTGCCTCGCTTCCGCTTCGGTGAGATCAACGCCGAGGATGAGATCGGGTTCGTCAACGGGCTGGCCTGGACACAGGTCGGCGGCGCGATGGTCCCCGTCGAGGCGGCGGTGCTGCACGGCAAGGGCAAGCTGTCGTTGACCGGTGCGGGCAAGCTCGGCGACGTGATGCAGGACAGCGGGCGCGCGGCGATGAGCTACATCCGCTCGCGCAGCACGGTGTTCGGGTTGGCGAAGAACTTCTACGAAGAGGTCGATATTCACGTGCACATCCCCGAGATCGGGGCGGTGGACGGACCGAGCGCGGGCGTGACGATCTGCACTGCGGTGGCCTCGGCTCTGCTCCGAATCCCGGTGCGACGCGACGTAGCGATGACCGGTGAGATCACCCTGCGCGGCAAGGTGAAGCCCATCGGCGGCCTCAAGGAGAAGGTGCTCGCTGCCCATCGCGCGGGGATCCGCACGGTGCTCATCCCGGCCGACAACGCCAAGGACGTGCCCGAGATCCCGAAGATGATCCGGAATGACATCACCCTCATTCCCGTGGAGCACATGGATCAGGTGCTCCAGGCGGCGCTTGTGCTGGACGACCCCGAGGGTCTGTTCGCCGAGCCGCTGCATGCCGGCCGTCAGTTGGCCGCTCCGGGCTTGCCCGGCGTCGACACGCCTACGCGCCAGTAGCGGCGCCGCAAGCCCGCACAGGCGGCCTCAGGGCGCGCCAGCACCATGCTCGAGCGTCAGTCGGCGCGGCCGCCCAACTTCAGACGCAAAAAAGGCCCGGAGCGCGAAGCTCCGGGCCTTTTTTATGGCGGGATGGACGGGACTCGAACCCGCGACCTCCGGCGTGACAGGCCGGCATTCTAACCAACTGAACTACCACCCCTATGGGTCAGCACTAGTGCGCTGCGGCCGGAAGAGTGACGCGGCTACCAAAGGTGTGTCAACAGATCGGGGCCAGAAAATGGGCGCGAAGTGACGATCACCTCAGCCAGGACAGGCCAGAGGACCGCCTGGAACGCTGCAAAATCCCGACGTGACACGGTTCTTCTCGGAAGCAGGTGGGAAATGGTGGGCGGGACAGGATTCGAACCTGCGACCAGAAGCGTGTAAGGCTACTGCTCTACCAACTGAGCTACCCGCCCGGGTTCTCGGCTGCCGAGGTGCCAGAGTCTACTGCACCGTCAGCGAGATCGTCGTCAGGACGAGCGGACTCAGCTCGCCGCTCTGCTCCGAGCCGGGCGTCACCGGCCCTTCCGCGAGTCGCAACTCGAACACGTGGGCCCCCGGGGTCACCCCTGTAAACGTCGCGTTCCCTGCTGTGGAGCTGAAGCCCACGTAGTTTCCATCGACGTACTGGGTGACGTAGTTGCCGCCCAGCGCAGGCAGGGTCCCGTCGATCTCGTGCCCCGGTGACAAGAACGGGATCGTGATCTGGGGCCCGCTGACCGTGTCGCCAGGGCTGAGCACGTCCACGCCGATGCACGGCTCGAGGAGGAAGTCGGCCTCCAACCCGATGCCCAGCTCCGCGTGGCCCCCCTGAGCCAGCTCCAACCGCACGGTGTGCTCGCACCCGGACACGCCCGGGATGGGGAACGTGCCCGAGGCATCCAGGCCCTGGTACAGCCCATCGAGGTACATGTGGGTGTGGCCGAAACCAGCCTGGGGGTTGTCGTTCACGTTGACCGGGTCGAGCGTGAAGTTGGACACCTCGTACTCGATGACGATGTTCGGTCCGGTCAGCGTCTGACCTTCCGTCGGAGAGATCAGCGTGATCTCCGGCTCTGCCACGTTCACGGTGACCTCCGACAGCACCGCCGGATCGAGGGACGAGCCGTCGTTGTTCACGAGCTCGACCACTAGCGAATGCTCCCCCGCCGAGATCCCCGTGACGAACACCCGCCCGTCGCCGTCGGTCGCCACCGTCACGTCGTCGATCAGCACCACCGCGTGCCCCACTCCGAGCTGGTTGGGCGCGCCGATCGATGCGGTGTTCAGCAAGAAGCCTCCCACGTCGTAGCGGACCTCAAATCCCGCCGGCGACACCACGGCGTCCTCCGCGGGGCTCGTGAGCACGAGGCTCGGCTCGCCCGCCACGATCTCGACCGAGATCTCCGCGGACACCTCGGGAACCAGCGGCTGGTCGGCGGTGTCCCGCAGCTCCACCCTGACGATGTGTACGCCTGGTGTCAGACCGCCCGCGACCTGCACCGCGCCGCCATCGGTAGACCGAAACTGCCCATCGACGATGAGCGCCCACAGCGCCCCCTGGGGCAGCTTCGGGTCGTCCACGCCGGGCTCGCCTGGCTCTTCGCCCGCGAGCTCCGCCGCGAGACGCACGCCCTCCACCGACACCACCACCGGCAGCAGCGAGGTCTCCGCCAACCGCTCCTCGTCCAGCGGGCTCACGATCGAGATCGCCGGCGGCACGTCGGTGGCGGTCGGTCCGCTGACGCAGCCGCTCAGCGCAGCCACGCCGAGGAGCCCGACGATCCCCGCAGCCCAGCCTCGACGCCGGAGCCCGAGCACCGCGAGCAGCGCCATCGCGGCCATGAGTCCCCCGCCCGATCGGCCAGACGACGAGCACGCCACCACGATCCCGGACCCCTCGAGGGCGCAGGGGTCGTCGGCCTCGTCCACCAGTCCGTTGCAGTCGTTGTCGAGGTTGTCGGCGCAGTCGCCGATCTCCAGAGCACCAGGGAACACCGTCGCCGCTCCGTCGTCGCAGTCACCCTCGCTGGGAGCGACCCCGTCACCGTCGGCGAGCTCTTCCCCCACCAACACGAAGACCGCGCCGACCACGAATGCGCCGGGCGCACCGACGAACGCATCGTCGTAGGCATCCCCGTCCATGTTGGCGGCGATCAGCGACACGCCCGCCGCGAACTCGTCACCGCCCACGAACGACGCCACGCTCGCGGTGATCTCGGTCTCGCCCGAGATCTCCTCAGCCATTACATGCACCCGACCAAATCCGGGCGTCCCCGGGGCTTCGCCTAGGCGCGGCGTCGCGGCGAGCAAGCCTGTGATCCCGTTCCCGTCGAGGTCTGCGCGGGCCAGTCGAGGCGCGCCCACCACTCCGGTCCCCGCCACGAGACTGATCGCGGTCGAAGGGTCCAGCGTGATCCCGCTGATCGCGAGCCCCGTCGCGCGCCCACGGTCCGGCCCCTCGGACCCCACCCACAGCGTCTGGCCTCCGACCGACGCGAGCACCTCGATCGGCTGCCCGAAGTGAGCGTCGATCACCTCGGTGGTGCCGAGCAGGTTGGTGCTTGCGACCACCTGCGCCAACGCGACGCTGACCGCATCCTCCCGGCCACCAGGCTCCAGGCCGGGTAGCAGCAACACCGCCCCGGTGCGCGCGCTCGCGCCTGCGCCGCTGGCCGTGAACGCAGGCAGCCCCAGGAACAGGTCGCCCACGCCGTCGCCATCGCGGTCACCCGCTGGGACCACCAGGTCGTGCAGGGTGAACCCGAGCCCCGGATCGCCCAACCCCTGCAAGGAGTAGCTCCAGCTGCTCACGCTCGAGAGCGCGACGCTCGACGGCCAGTTGCCCCGGGCGCGGCCCAACACCACATGCAGCGAGCCCCCGTCATTGCCGGTGTCCGCCTCGCGATGCAGCACCGCGAAGTCCGCGAGCCCATCCCCGTTGAGATCTCCTGCGGGGCCGAACCCCTCTCCCATCATCGCGCTCTCGCCAGGGCCGTCGATCACGACGAGGGAATCGGAGAACGCGAGCTCGCCCACCGGGCCATCCGCGACGGTGCGGCGACCCGAGATCACCCACATGCGACCGGGGGGTGCGTCGCCACCTGGCGCCGTCGGGGCGCCGACTCCCCAGTCCGGCCAGCCGTCGCCGTCCACGTCACCGAGCACGGCGATCTCGGAGCCATAGGCCCATCCGGGCTCCCCGTTGATCACCGCCCACGCTTCGCTGGCGCGCAAGGCAGCCCCCCCGAGAATGTCCGCGCCCGAGAACAGGTAGACTCGCCCAGAGCCTTCCCGGGCAGCGGGCGCTCCGACCAGCAGGTCGCCGATGCCATCACCTGTGATGTCGCCGGGATTCGCCAAGACCTCGCCAAACCCTTCCTCAGGTTCAGCTCCGAGGAGGATCCGCGGGGCCGACGTGAGGGTCCTCTCCCCCGGGGTGAGGGCGGAGGCAGCAGAAGGGACCGCGACCGTGGCCGAGGCGAGCAGGAGAAGCAGACGGTGAATCGATCCCAGTTCAGACATGGGGGCATTCTACTCATCTCCGCCGCGTTGCTCGCTGCGCCGTGCATTGCGGTGGCCGACGGGCCGATCCTGGTCGTGCCCGACGTCGCCGACGAGAACGCTGCGGAGGCGGCCCGCGGCAAGGTCCAGCTGCTCACCGGGCTCGCGATTGCCCCCGAGCAGACGCGCGGGATCGACGATCTCGTGGCGGAGACCGGGTACTCGGCCCTGACGTCGGAGGGCGTGTCCATCTTCAGTTGCAAGGGCCCCGCCCTGGACGCCACCAGCTTCGACGTGCGCCTCGGCGAGGCCGTCAGGCTCGTCGACGAGCTCGATCTCGACGCGGCCGGACCCGCTCTGGAGGCCCTGGGCAGCGATCTCCCTTGCTCCATCGCCGCCATCCCCGCGCGCCAGCTGCACGACCTGTTCTTCTTCTCCGGGCTCATGTCCGCCTACGACGGCAACCGAGACCAGGCGATCGACCAGTTCGCGCGCGCTGCCGCGCTGAAGCCCGACGTGTCCTGGAACGAGAGCTACGACCCGTCGGCGCAGCAGCTCTTCCTGCTCGGCAAGGAGCGCGCGCTCACCGCCGAGCCCGTGATGCTCACCATCGTGCCCCCCACGGATGCGAAGCGGGTCTGGCTCGACGGCCGGGACACAAAGGACCCCCAGCCAATGGTCGCCGAGCTTCGCACCGGCACTCACGTCATCCACGTGGAGACCGCGAGCGGCGCGATCCGGGCGGTCGGGTTGGACCTGCCACCGGGGCCATCTCTGTGGTCGGATCCCCGAGCCGCTGGCGCCGCCGTCCAGGCAGGCGCCCTCGATGGCCCCGAGGCCGAAGCCGCCTCCTTGCTGCTCGCGATGGGCGCCGAGGCCTGGGGAGTGACCACCCTGTACACCGCGACCGAGCGAGGCGTGCTGCGCTGGACCATGGACGGCCTGGAGCGCCCGGTACGCCCGCTGACGCCGGTGGGCGATCGTCTCGGAGTGCGCCTCGGTGGCGGGGTGATCGTGCGCGAAGCGCCGTTCCGCAAGCCGTTCGCCTACGCCGCACCAGCCTTGGAGATCGACGTGGGCATCGTGCGCGGGCTCGAGGGCACGGTGTTCGCCCAGGTCGGCATGGCCCAGTTCTCCGAGGGAACCCTGAGCATCCTGCCCGTCTGGGGCGGCGGTCTGCAGTGGGCGTTCGCGGGCGTGACGCTCAAGCCCTACGTGGGTGCGCAGGTCGCCTTCACAGCCAAAGAGAGCACGGACATCGCGGGACTCACGACGACCGCGGTGGCGGTGGGCGGCCTCGCTCGTATCGGCGCGATCCTCACCCCCATCCGGCGCGAGCCGCTACGGGTTGGCTTCGGAGTGGCGTTTGGCTGGCTCGACGGAGTGCACGCCTCAGTGACCGCGACGGTCGGCCTCGGACTTCGCCCCCGCCAGTCCAGCGACTGACCCGACCCGCGCCTTGCCCGGCCGCAGGTTCCGGTGGGTGCGCGCAGGCTCGCCCGCGATCTCCTCGTAGATCCCGTCCCAAAACGCGATCCGTACCTCCAGCGCCGACTGCGCCGCCGCGAAGGCCTCCTCCCACTTCTGCTCGTCGCTGCCGCACAGCACGCGAAGGAGTCGCTCGCCCATGGGGCCGTGGTGCTCGCCGTCGAGCTCGATGTGACGCTCGAGGTAGAGGCGCAGGTTGGCCCGGGGATCCTTGACGCCAGTGGTGTTCTGTACCCGGCGCATCGCGTCGCGGAAGCGCCCGTGGACCTGTGCTCGCAGCCCCTCCGGCAGCCGGCGCTCGGCCCGCTCAACCCCCGTGAGGACCCGCACCGAGAAGCTCTCTGTGCGGTCCAGGCTGTCGAGGATGGACTGGAACATCCGAGGGATGACGTCTTCGCGGCCCATCAGGAATGCAGCCGCCACCTCGTGCACGGACATCTCGGCCGTGCGCAGGGTGTGCACCACGAAGTCCTTGGTGGACTCGGGGACGTCGAGCCCCGCGAGGCCCTGCACCGGCGCCACGCCCTGCCGGAGAGCGCTCTCAAACGTCTTCATGGGCCCGACGTCCGCGCCCACGTCCATCATCGCCTGCAGGTACAGGTCGTAGTGGCTCGTGAACACGCCGGGGCGGACCTCGTCGGTCTCTTCGCCGAGCACGATGTCGTTGATCAGGCGCGCCGAGACGATGTCCTTGGGCGGGAGCCACGGCCGGTCCAGGCAGGTGAGGTGGGCCTGCAGGGACTTCGCGAGCGTCATGAAGTCCCACACCGCGAAGATGTGGCTGCGCATGAAGAGGCGCAGCGCCGGCAGGTTGTTCACACGCTGGTACAGCGGGTGGGTGAGCAGCGCTGCTTGCGCCCGCTCGATCCTCGCCACGAGGAGGAAGAAGGGATCGCTGCCCGGATCGGGGTAGCGCGCTCTCAGTTCGTCGAGGATGTCCACGCCGCAGATATAGCGGGCTGGCCGGGCCGAAGCGCTGGCAAGGTCGATCCGCCCTCTCCCCCGTGCTTCAATCGCGACGGGGGACGGGCTCGCAGACGTGTTGGGCGAAGCTCATCCGGTTCATTTGTTGCGAGGTGGTCGGGTTCGGGCCAGCTTGGGGTTGTGCACATGACCCCACGGAGGAGCGTGAGATGATCCGCGACCGCTTACGTCGTTGGACGCTGGGAGGCGCCCACGGGCTCCCATCGCCCGACGCTGACCCGATCCGGACGCGCTTGTACACCGCCCCTTGGATCGTGCCCGGCGAAGGCTCGCCGATTCGAGATGGTGCCGTGGTGATGGACATCGAGAGCGGACGGGTGCTCGATGTCGGCACCTCGGCGCGGCTCGCTCCACTGTGGAACGGCGTCCTGCGCGCAGACCTCGATGGCGTGCTGATGCCCGGTCTGGTGAACGCCAACGCCCGGTTGGAGCTCACCGCCCTCACCCGCGCGCCGGTGCCGAGCGGGATCGGGTTGAGCCGCTGGCTGCGCAAGCTCTCTGAGATGCGCGCCGACTCCGATCTGCTCGACGAGACCTCGCGGGAAGCGCAGATCCGCGCGGCCGTGCGCTCCAGCCTGAGTGTCGGCACCGCCGCGGTCGGCGAGATCACCCACTCGCTGCGCCCCGTGCCGGCCATGGGTCGAGAGGGCATGTACGGCGTGGTGTTCCACGAGCTGGTGTCGGCCAGGCGCATGGCAAAAGCGCTGGCGGCGGCGGCCGTCCAGAAGGCAGGGATCATCCCCTGGCCCGATGGGATCCGATACCGCCTCGCCCCTGAGGGGCTCCGCTCCACCGCCAAGAGCGCGATCAAGGAGCTGGCCGCGCTGGCCCTCGAAGCAGGCGCCGAGACCGTGGTGCAGATGGCGGGCTCAGACGACGACTGGGACCTGCGCCGCACCGGCGGGACCGCCGCGCGACAGTTCTTCGAGCTGCTGCATGACCGAATGCTGCTCATCCACCCGCTGGGTGGGGGCCGGCTCATCGCCGAGCAGGCCGCCCGGACCGGCGCTCCGGTGGTGCTGTGCCCGCGCTCGGACGTACACGTGAGCGGGGACACGCCCCCGCTGATCTCCTACCTGGAGAGCGGATGCCGGGTGGCGCTCGGCACCGACAGCCTGACCGCGTCGCCCGACATGTCGGTGCTTAGCGAAGCCGCGGAGCTGCACGCCGCATACCCCGAGGTCCCCACCATGGTGCTGCTTGCCGCGGCCACCGCGGGAGGTGCCGAGGCGCTCGGCCTCGAGACGATGGGCGCCCTCGCCATGGGCCGCATGCCGGGGCTGCTTCACGTCAAGAGCCCGGGCTACACCCCGGACGACCCGTGCGGCTGGATGCTCCGCGCCGGCAACCCCGATCTCAGCTGGCTGGTGCGCGCCGCGCCGCCCCCGCTCGCCCCCGCCGCTTAGAGTGGTGCGCCAGACCACGCCCTCCCCGGCCCGTCCGTTCGAGCTCCGCTACACCGTGCCCGCCCAGGACATCGACGAGCAGGGCCGCGCCAACAACGTCGCGTACGTGCGCTGGATGAACGTGGTCGCCATCGCCCACTCGGCCGCGGTCGGGTTCCCTTGGGAGCGGTTCTTGGAGATGGGGGAGATGTTCGTGGTGCGTCGCCATGAGATCGACTATCGGCTGCCCGCGTTCCTGGGCGATGAGCTGCTGCTCCGCACCTGGCCGACGATGATGCGCGCGGCCACCGCCCACCGGCACCACGAGATCCGGCGGGCCAGCGACGGCGCCCTCATCGCCAGCGGCATGAACGTCTGGGCCTACGTGAACATCACGACCGGCAAGCCCGTGCGCATGCCCCCGGCGATCCTCGACGCGTTCGACCCGGCGAAGTACGCCTAGGTGCTCTAGGTGCTCTCGCGCCTCTCCAGGCGCAGCATCTCCTCGTCGGCCTCGCGCAGCGCGTCGACCTGCCGGGCGAGCTTCGCCCGAGCCTCCAGCCCGCGGGCGATCGTGCCCTCGACCTCCTGGGCGGCGGCGGCGATCTCGCGAGACCGCGCGTGCGCGTGGGCCTCGGCGATGGCGACATCGATGGACTGCAAGGCCCTCCCTGCGTCCCCGATTGCGCCCCGCAGCGGACCGGCCAGCTTGCTCTCGGGACCGATGTCCACCAGGAGCGCGGTGCGCTTGTCGATGGACGCCGCCAGCGAGCGCGCCTCCTTCCCGGCTCGCTCGAGACCGGAGAGCAGCGAGGCCGCGCCGAGGTCGGACGGGTCCGTCGCCTTGCGCAGCGCCTCGATCCGTCGCTCGATCTGGTCCAGCAGAGCCAGCGCCGGCGAGCGCTCCAGCTTGCGGATCCGCCCCGACATCACCGACAGCGCGATGCCCAGCGCCAGCAAGAACCCACCGGGGAACCACAGCGGGGCCGCCGCGATGGGCCCCCGCGCAGGCGCCACCCGAGTCCACAGCTCCACCGACAGCTCCCCGGCCAGCGCGTCCTGCACCTCTTGCGGAGTCATCAGGAAGCGCTCCACCGTGGGATCGGTGTCGAGCCGCACCTGCAGACGCCCCCCGTCCTTGATCCCGGCAGGCAGCTCAAACACGTACCGCCCGGCGCGCGCGACCCCGGCGAGCTTCGCGGTGCCGTCACCGAGCACGAGCCGTGGCATCCCGGGGACCGCGCCAGCGACGAGCAGATCGGCGTCCAAGATCTCGTCGGTCTTGCTGAACGTCAGCGAGCCATCCACCACCACGCGATGCATCACCCCGTAGTGCACGGGGATGCCGCTGGACGTCGAGGCCGGCGCGCCAGCCGAGGTGCGCAGCGTCACCACCTTGTGGAACTCATCCAGCGAGGCGCCTTGCGGCGGCCCCGGCACCGGGCGCACCCAGCGGAAGCCCCCGGCCGCCAGGAGCAGGGCGCCCAGCAGGGACACGAGGAACCCAAAGAGGCGGCTGCGGAGCAGAGGCTTGAGCATCGTCACTGACCCGACCCCGCTTTGCGGATGCGCCGGGCGGTCAGCGCCGCGAACGCCGGGCGCACCTCACGCTGGGCACCGCCGAGACCGAGCAGTTGTGCGACGGACCCGTCGATCCGCCGGATCGCGGCCTTCCACTCGCCGCCGAGCTCCCCCACGGGAGGCGCAGGGCCCCCCGGCAGGGCAGCGAACGCCTGGGCCATCTCCCGCAGAGTCTCCCGATCTGCGCGCCGCAGGTCGGGCACTGGCAGCAGCCGCGCGTCCTTGAGTCCCAGCCACAGCACCCCGTCACCGAAGTTCACGCGCCCGAGCAGCTCCAGCGACAGCCCAAACCAGCTGCTGTGCAGCAGCGCAGCGAGCGCGGCCGGGTCCACGGTGAAGTTGGGGTAGACCCCGTAGATCTGCTGGTCGTAGTGCACCGGCTGGTCGTACAGCGTCTGCCGGAACCGGTCCCCGTAGCCCTTCATCAGCACTTGTCGGGTCGGGATCTGCGGCTGCAGGGCCCACCGGGCGCGGTCCGCGCCGTCGATCCAGGCCTTCGCGCCCGGCGAGCGCGACAGCTCCGCGTAGCTCGCATCGCAGACAAAGGCCCGGTCAGGCAGGTCCGAGGCGACTCCCCGCACCGCCTTGGCCTTCTTCGGCCCCTTGAGCAGCGGGCGCAGCCACCGGGGCTCGATCCCCGCGCCATCGGGCGGGTAGAAGAACGCGTTGTCGTTGGTGGTCCAGCCGCGGCGGATGGTGGCGAGCATGCCCAGCGGCACCACCGGCACCTCCCAGCTCTCGTCCTCCTCCTCCTCCTCGTCCGGGTCTTCCACCTCTTGTACGTCGATGGGGTCGGCCGTCGATCGGTTCCACGCCGCCAGCCACCACTTCGGCGCCCGCAAGAACGGGCCCCAGGGTCGCTCCGCGCCGAGCGCCCCCTGCGGCACCGTGCGCACGAGCGTGGGGTTGGCCGGCAACGCTGACCGCACCTCGCCGAACTGCACCCGCGCCCCGGCCCGAGCCCGACCCGAGCTCTCCCGCCGCGCCACCAGCACCATCGTGTTGATCTTCACCTCGGGGAACCAGCGCTGCGCCGAGCTCTCGACGATCCACTCCACCGCGAAGTCCGCCAGCAAGCGCTCCCGCACTTCCCGGCCATACCCCACATCCAGCCACGCCGACGACAACACCAGCGCGACCCGCCCGCCGTCCTTGAGCCAGCCTGGCGAGGCGTCGAGGAAGTCCACGTACAGGTCGCGCTTCGTGCCGCGCTGCCGCACATAGGGCGGGTTGCCGATGAGCAGATCCACAGGGGTCGGCGGCGCGTCCAGGAACGAGCCCACGGTGAACTCGCCACCCGGCAGGTTCTCCCTCGCCAGCTCCACCGCTGCGCCGTCGGTGTCCCAACCCAGCAGCTTGGCCTTGGGCCACCGGTCTCGGGCCGACATCAGGAAGCGCCCCGATCCGCAGGCCGGATCCACGATGCTCGGCGCCGCCTGCGCCCCGCACAGGTTCAGCACCATCTCGATGAGCGGGAATGGCGTGAAGTACTGGCCAACCGCGTGTCGGTCCGCTGCTGAGACCGCCGCCAGGTGGGCTTCCCCGCGAGCGTCTCTCACTCGATCGCAGCCTCAGCGTCGAGCTCGGCAGCCCGCAGATCGGCCTCGATGGCGTCGTCCGCGCGCTTCAGCTCCTGGTACTGCAGATAGAAGAAGATCACCTCGCCAAACACCGGATAGAACGCGATGAGGCAGCCGTCCTTGAGGAACTTCCAGAACAGCGCACCCTCGGCGAAGTACCCGACCTCGCTGCGGCCCGCCGCGTCCTGGAAGAAGAACTGGAAGTTGCCGCCCATCATCCCGACGAACGCGAGCAGCAGCACCACCACGAACAGGATGCCGGGGATGAAGCCGGCGTAGTCGTCCGCGTACGGGTACTTCACGTAGGCCATCAAGCGCGCCGTGAACGGCACGGCGATCGCGAACATCGGCACGATGTGCATGGTCGAGGGATACAGATCCAGATACACGCCCGCCGACCACGCGGCGAAGTACAGGCACTCGGTGAACACCACCAGGTAGAACCACGCGATCACGTAGTGGTAGGTGAAGACGAGGATCGCGCTGCTGGTGTGGCGCGGGAACGGCGTCGGCGGCGTGGGCAGCTCGTTGAAGTGCACCAGCCCGTGGATGAAGCTGCGCCACTTGCCCTTGAACGCGCGGTCCCGGATGAGGTCCTCCATGAGCCGCATGGAGTACAGGTTCGTGATCGTCTGGGTGAACAGCACCGTGGCCGTCCAGATGACGATGACGCCCACGCCGATGAGCACGACGCCGAGCATCCCGGTCACCAGGTCGTTGATCCCGTCGAGCACCTTGAAGAAGGCGAGCACCGGGTTCATGTGGTGCACGATCAGGTTGTACGCGTAGAGCCACAGCAGCGTGATCGTCAGGCTCACCATCAGCGTGGCGTTGGCCCCCTTGACCAGCGCCCGGCGCTTCCCGGGGCTCAAGCCCTCGAGCATCGCCCGGGTCTCGTCGATGTCGCCCTTCGCCTCGAGGATGACGGTGGCTTCGGGCTCGTGGGTGTCAGATGACATTCTTGAGGCCCTCCGAGCCCGCCAGCATGAAGCCGGTCATGATCAGCAGGAACACGGCGAACCAGATGAGCTTGTTCCACCTCCACACCCGCACTCCATCCAGCGGGTCGAGCGGGAAGGTCTGCACCATCGGATAGATGAGGAAGGCGTCGGCGGCGAACAGGAGCGGGGTGATGCCGGTGGTCTTCCACGCGAACCACAGCGCCATCGCCACCGCCGAGGGGGCGAGCAGGCCGGCCAGCGCGACCTTGCCCTTCACCACGTCGTCGCCCTCGATGATCACGTCCGAGGTCAGCGGCATGAAGCTGAACGCGCCGGCGAAGTAGAGCTGGATGATGCCGCCGTCGATGCCGGTCTCGTGGCGCAGCAGCACGCCCATGCTCTTCGCCACGCCGGCCTGCACGAAGTAGATGAACCACAGCGGCAGCAGCAGGATGAGGCCGCCGAGCCAGATCACCTGGCTGCTCCACGGGATGGTCCCGGGGTAGGGCGCGCGGGCGAAGAAGCGCTCGAACACCTTGTCCGCCGGGGTGACCTGGGGCTCTTTGGCGATCTCAATGGGGTCGAGCACGGAGCCGTTGCTGCGCTCCAGCGCGGAGGAGAGCGCGTCCTTGGCGTCGTCTTCCTCGTGGGCGAGCACGATGAGATCGATCTCGTACTCGCGCTGCCCGTCGAGGTCGCGCGCCATCTTGAGGTCCTTCATGACCCGTCGGATGTCACTCTCGATGCGCTCGACCTCCTTCTTGGCCTTGAACGCCGCCAGGGCCGGCCCGCGGCGCTTCTCCATCACGGCGCGCCGGGCCGCCTCGTCGGCAGCCATGGCGGCTTCGGCCTGGTCGGCGGTCTTGAGGCTCTCGAACGGCTGGCCGATCCCCACGACGATGACCCAACTCGCGTAGAGCAGGACGGAGGCGAACGCGAGGCTCTTGACGTTGGCCCGGCGCACGAGTGCAGGGTCGACGACCTTGTCCTTCTCTCCGCCGAACGCGCCCTTGAACATCGAGGCGAAGAGGACGCGCATGCCGGCCTGGAGCGCGCCCTTCATCGACGCCTTCATGCCCGCGCGGGCCGACGTGCGGATGATGGTCCGCAGGACCGTTCGACTGACGGTTCGGAAGATGACCGCCAGGGCCAGCGTCGCGCCGGCGGCGCCCTCCCGAATGTCGCCGGACTCGCTGATGAACAGCTCGTAGCGGTACTGGAAGTAGATCAGGGGGGCGAGCAGGAAGAATGCGCTGACGAGGACGGCGAGGGCGACTTCGAGCCGTCCGCCTCCCTCTTCCTCGTGCTCCGCCCCGCCCGGCGAGCCCTGGGCGGGCTCCTCCGCTTGCACATCGGCCTCAGACATTCCGCGCCTCCCGGGCCCCCGCTGGGGTCCGCTCCATGGCGCGGAGCATACCGGCGGGGAGACACCGGGGACACCGGGCGGCCCATGAGGGGCCAACGGGATCAGCGCGCGGAGAGCTCAGCGGCCTTGCGCCAGGACTGCGCGGCCTCGGACGAGTCGCCCCGATCGGTCTGGACTTCGGCCAGAGCGACCCAGTAATCGTGCCGCTCCGGCGCGCGGTCCACGGCGCGCCGCAGCATGTCCAGCGCCAGGTCCATCTTGCCCATGTTCCGGGCGCGGGCGGCGCCGTCGGCCCAGACCGCTGCTGCGCGGCTGGCCTCTCGATCCGTGTCCTCGACGACCGGGATGGCGATGCGGTCCAGCTCGCTGAGCACGTCGACGGACGCCGGGGCCTCGGCGATGCGGGAGATGGGCGCGACGGCCAGAGTCCGAGGTGCGCGGCGCACGATGATCGCCGGGGGCGCCGGGCGCAGGGACTCCAGCTCGCCGTCGGAGAAGAGCGGGGAGTATGCCGAGCGGTCGAGAGTGACCTCGACACCGGGATCGCTGGGCGCCAGCTGCGCGCGCTCCCAGAAGGTCGCGGCGAGGGCGCTGGCTCCAACCAGCGTGCCGAGCGCGATGGCGATGAAGGTGGGAGCGACGATGCGAGAGATGGATGGGGTCGTGGTGTTCATGGCTGCCTCCGCACCAAAGACATCGCAAGGCCCGTGCCAGGAATCGGGTCGTAGAGACCTCGTGCGTTCCGCGGTGCTGATGGTGCCGACAGGGGGGCGAGGCGTGGTTCGGACGGCGTGTCCGGACGTCCGCGGACGCGGCGCTCGCGCGATCTGACGGCCCGTGACCAGCTGCTACAACCGGGCGATGCGGTCACGCCCCCTGCTTGTAGTCCCCGCGTTGTGCCTCGCCCTCACGGGCTGCCCGTCTGACCCTGAACCCTTCCCCGAAGGGCGCTGGGTGGCGGGCGACCTGCACGTGCACGCCAGCGGAGCATCCAACGACACCGACGGCGTCAGCTTCCCCGAGGACATCGCCGCCGTCGCTCGCGCGCGGGGATTGGGCTTTGTGGTGCTGACCGACCACAGCAACTCCACCGGTTCCATGGACTGCGCGGACGTAGAGGACTGCATCAACCAAGGCCCCGAGTTCCCCTACATCAGCGAGGCGGCGGCGCTCTCGGACGCGGAGTTCGTGATGGTGGACGGCAGCGAGATCTCCCCGGTGGAGTCCATCGGCGGGATCGGCGGGCCCGTGGGGCACACCGGCTGCTTGCCACCGGCTGGCGGCTTCGCCTTTGACGGCGCGTTCATCGACCGGCCGGCGGGAGAGGTGACCGGCGGCGAGGGGCTCGCGCAGTGCACGGACATCGGCGGGTTCGCCGTGGTGAATCACCCGTTCTCCGGCGTGCCGTGGATCAAGTGGGACTGGACCTCTGACGCGATGGACGGCATGGAAGTCTGGAACGGCACGGCGCGCTGGGACCGGGCGGACCGCAAGGCCCTGGTGTCGTGGGAGTGCATGGTCTCCCGGGGCCGCAACGTGGTGCCGATCGCGGGCAGCGACAACCACCGGGTAGGCGTGGAGCCGCCGGGTGACCTGACGAACCCGCCGCTGGGCCAGCCGAGGACGTCGGTGTGGCTCGACGGCGAGTCTCTGGTGGATGGGATCGCCTGGCCCGCCGTGCTCGCCGCGCTGCGCTCGGGCCGGGTGGTGCTGCATGAGCCCGGCAGCTTTGTGCAGGGGACGCAGCAGCTCGTGGAGGCAGGTGCCACCTGGATCGCGACGGGGACCACGCCCATCGCCGCCCGGGTGGAGCTGCGGCAGATCCCCGCGATGACCGACTGCGACTGGACCGAGCCAGACGAGGAGGCCCCGGTGCACGAGGTGCTCGCATCGGCGAACGTCGCGCCCGGCGAGTTCGAGGTGCACTTCGAGTCCGCGATCACCCCGAGCGCGCTCGTCTATCTCGCGCTGACCCGGGACGGGATCGCTACCACCGGCGAAGGCGACGTGGCGATGACCGGAGTCCTGCAGTAGCCGGGCTCAGCGGGTCAGGCGCTTGATTCTCTTGCGCAGCGCGGAGCGGGTTCGGCTGAGTGCCTCGCCCAGCGACTGCGGGACCCCCCGCTCGGCCCAGCCGTGCGGGGTGCCGATGCCGTGCGCGCCGAGAATGGGCTGCAGCTCCCAGGTCCGGGGGGGCCCCTGGTCGTCCTCGGACTTCATGACGCAGACGCCGATGGCTCCGAGATCGACCGCGTGGGCGAACTCCGCGCGCACGCGCAGCTCATTCCAGCCATCGCGCATGTCTTGAGACCAGGAGACGTCGTCGAAGATCACCACCGCACCCGGGGCCAGGAACGGCAGCATCCGGTTGAAGTAGTGGATCGTCGCCACCTTCTCGTGATGGCCGTCGATGTAGGCGAGGTCGAGCTTCTGCTCGAGGGCGGGGAGCTCTTTGTCGATTGCGTCATCGAACCGCGCGTTCACCACCCGGGCGTTGTCCAGGGACTGCAGGCTCCGGGTCGCGATGCCGGAGAGCGCCGCGGAGCCCTCCACCGTGATCAGGTTCTGCATGCTCGGTGCGGACGCGAAGTACATCGCCGAGATCCCCGCGCAGGCCCCCAACTCGATCGCTTGCGTGGAGCCAAAGCCGCGGGTGAGCAGATACAGGACCGTGCCCCACTTCTGGTTCTTTCCGGTGTGGGCGACCTGCTCCATGGTGAAGGCCAGCTCCTCGCCGGGCTCCGGGCGGGCCTCTTCGCTCGCGTCGTCTCCAGCGCTACCCGGCTTCGGGGAGTACCAAATGGGAACCTCGCGGTCGCCCTCGGCTGCGATCTCCGAGCGGCGGGCCTCGGCGCGCTGCGCGACCGCCTCGGCCGCCGCGTCCGCATCGCGGCTGGCAAGGAACTGAAGCGCGTCCCGCAGCTCCGGTGGCAAGCCCTGCTCGAAGAGCGCGTCGAGCGCCTTGAGTCGCGAAGGGCCGCGGAGGCGTCCCAGTAACCGGCCTCTGACACTCGGGCTCATGGGCGTGCTTCCTTCTTCCCCGGGCTGTGCCTCCGCCGTCCGGAGCGCCATGAGGGCCGGTGGGCGGCCCCTGGGGGCGGGCAAGCTACTCCGAGGGGTGCGAGCCGGTCAACTACTGGCTCGCTTGACTCGACTCCGTGGCGCGGCGATGGTCGCCCGCGATGAAGTCGACGAAATCCGCTGGGTTGCGCCTCTTGCGAGAGGGCGGTCTCTACACCTTCGGACAGCTGCTGCTGCGCGGAGGGAACTTCCTCCTCATCCCGCTGTACCTCGACCTGCTCGATCCGGCGGACTACGGGGCCTTCGGCGTCGTCAAGAACCTGGTGAACCTGCTGGTTCCGTTGGCCATCTTCGGACAGACCCACTCGTTGCTGCGGCTCGGCGTGGACGTGGAGCGCGACGAGGACAAGCGTCACAAGCTGCTGTCCACGGTCGTGACCTGGGTCCTCGCCACGAGCGGGATCCTGATCGCCGGCGCCGCGCTCGCCTGGCCGCTGCTGCACGACTGGATCGACGGGGTGCCGCTGTGGCCGCTCGGCGCGGCGGGCCTCGCGATTGTGGCGGGGCAAGCGCTCTTCAACGTGGTGCTCGCGTGGCTGCAGTCCGACGGCCGGGCCGAGGTCCACACCCTGTTGAACGGAGGACGCTGGTTCGTTCTGGCCGCGGGCATCTTCCTCTTCATGTTCGTGCTGGATCTCCGGGCCGAGGGGATCTTGCTGGCGATGGCGGTGTCGTTCGCGGTCGCCGGAGCGGTCGGGCTGTGGCTGGTGATGGACGGTCGAGGCCTGGGAGCGGACCGGTCCACTCTGCGCGCGACCCTGGCCTACGGACTGCCGTTCTTGCCCCACACGATCGGCATGATCCTCTTCACGGTGACGGACCAGATCCTGCTCGCCGCCCACGAGAGCGAAGGCCTGGCCTCAGCCGGCGTCTACCTGCTGGCGACCCAGCTGGCCTCGGCGGTCTACGTGCTCGCGATGGGTCTCCAAAAAGCCTGGGTGCCGTTCTTCTTGCGGGAGGACCGCGACCGGGAGGGCCAGGGCTGGGAACGGGTGCGGCTCCTCTCGTTCTTTGTTGTTTCGATGGTCGCCATCGCGGCGGTGGGGGTCAGCTTGCTGGCGCCGGAGCTGGTCCTGCTCGCGGGGCTGTTCAGCGACAACGACTGGTCCGCGGCGGCCCAGGTGGTCCCGATCCTGGTACTGGGCATCTTCGTGCGCTCCTACTACCTGGTCGCCATCGCGGTCGTGATGGCCAACAAGCGCATCGCGCGGTGGATCGCCGTGCTGACCCTGAGCGCCGCCTTCATGAACATCGTGCTCAACCTGCTGTGGATCCCCCGCTGGGGCACATACGGCGCGGCGTGGGCAACGACCGTCTCCTGGGGCGCGGTGACGCTGGGTACCGCGCTGCTCTCTCGCCTGGCTCGCAAGGTGCCGTTCAAGCTCGTGCACGCACTGGTCCTGCTGGGACTCGTCCCGGCGGCCCTGTGGCTGGGCGTAGGCCGGAGTCTCCCCATGCGCGCAGCCGTGATGGTGGGGTTCCTGGTTGTCCTGGCGATGCTGGACGGCAAGGACCTGCGGGCGGCGTTGAGGACCCTGCGCTCTCGCTGAGCGGGCGAGTGGCCTAGAGCCAGCTGCGCACGAAGCCGTACAGCGGGCGCAGCGCAGGTAGGTACAGGATCTCTGCGCCGTACAGCACAAAGAGGAGCCGGGCCGACACGGCGCCCAGGGTCAGCGCGGATGCCGCGACGAGCAGACCCCTCTCCACCGGCCGGAGCCTGAGCCTCGCAGTCAGGGACGACGTGCCGCCCGTCGGATCGAAGCCTCGCGAGTCCAGCGCCTCGGCCAGCGCGCGGGCGCGGCGCAGGGCCTCGGCGACGATGGGCCGCAGCAGCTCCACCTCGAGACGCAGCCACGCCCAGGGTGATCGAGCCCACAGCGCGCGTCCTCGGCGGGCCCGGGCCCGGCGCACGATCAGCGCGGAGCGCGCCGTCTCGGGCACCGTGCGCAGCGCCATGGACGCGAGGAACGCGAGGCCGAACGGGACGCGCAGGCGGAGCAGCGCGGCGTGGATGCGGTCGGCGGGAGTGGAGACTGCCACCGCGATCCCCGCGAGCAGGGTGGCCACAAAGCGCATGGACTGCACCAGCCCCCAGAGCACGCCCTGCTCCCACACCACGATGGGTCCGAGGCGCAGCAGGGGCACCCGCGGGAGGTCCGCGTAGAACAGGCCCTGCGACAAGACCGTGGACCAGACGATGGCGAGCAGCCCGAGCCCACCGCGCAGCAGCCAGCGCCGCGGGATGCCGACGAAGAGGAGCGAGGCCGCCGACGCAGCCGCCAGCAACCCGAGCGCCAGCGGTGACGACAGGACGACCGCGAGCACGCCGCAGCAGAGCAGCAGCCCGAGACGGACCCGGGGATCCAAGCCCGTGGGCGCTGGCTCGTCGGGGGTGGGTTCCTCCACCGGCAAGGGCGCGGCGGGCGCGGTGAGTCGCACGATCCTCGTGGCGTGGCGGGCGGCGAGGTCCTCGTCGTGAGTGGCGAAGAGCAAGGCGCGATCGGGGCCACGCAGCTCCATCATCATGCGCTCCACGTGGGCGTGGTCCTGCCCCGAGGTCGGCTCGTCCAGCAGCACCACGTCGGGCGCGCACGCCAGCACCGCGCCCACCGCGACCCGCAGGCGCTGGCCCCGCGACAGCGCGTGAGGCGCCCGATCCATCAGGTGATTCACGGTCAGCGCGTCGGCCGCGGCCTGGGCTCGGCGGGCGACTTCGCGCTCGGGCAGACGCTGCTCGCGGGGGCCATGCTCCAGCTCTTGCCGCACCGTCGCCGAGAACAGCGACAGGTCGGGGTCCTGGGGAAGGTCGAGCAGGCGCCCTTGCCGCCGCATCGGGCCGGCGTCGAGATCCCCGACCAGCGCGGCGATGAGCGTGGACTTGCCTGAGCCGTTGGGCCCCAGCAGCGCCACCCGCTCGCCTGCGCGCAGCGTGAATCCGTCGAGGGACAGGGCGTCGGCCGAGGCGCCAGGGAAGCGGTAACGCAAGGGGCCGGACTCGATCAGGACGCGGGCTGTGGCAGCCAACGGCTCCCGTGGCGGCAGCTCCAGTCCCGGATCGGGGATCCGCATGCCGAGCTCCGCCAGCATCCCTGGATCCAGAGCCTCGGGCGCACAGCGCGCCACCACCGACCCCTCATTCATCACCACCACCCGGTCGGCGTAGGGCAGCGTGGCGCCAAGGCGATGCTCCACGATCAGCACGGCGGTGCCTGCATCCGCGAGGGCCCGCAGGCGCTCCATCAGCTCCCGCGCGCCCTGGGGGTCGAGCTGGGCCAGGGGCTCGTCCAGCAGCAGCATGTCGGCGCCGCCCGCCATGGCACTCGCCGTCACCAGGCGCTGTCGCTGCCCACCAGACAGCGCCTCGGTGCTGCGTGAGAGCTCCCCCGGCAACCCGAACGCCGCCAGCTGCTCGGTCACCCGATCCCCGATCCGCGCTGCGTCCCAGCCCAGGCACTGCAAGGGGAAGGCGATCTCATCGGAGAGCGATCCCGTCAGGATCTGCCGCTCCGGCGTCTGGGACACAAAGCCGATGAGGGCGGCGCGCTCGTGGGGGGCGAGACGCGCCGGATCGCGGCCGGCCACGGTGGTCTCCCCAAGCACCTCGCCGTCGCCGTGCCGCCCGAGCAGCCCCGCCGCGAGGCGCAGGGCCGTGGACTTGCCGCACCCCGTGGGCCCCGTCAGCAGCACGAGCTCCCCAGGCTCGATGTCCAGGTCGAGAGCGATGGCCGGCTGCGCGGCGGACGGGTAGCGATAGCCCGCCGATCGCATGGCCAGGACGGTCACGCCTGCACCCGGCGCAGCGAGGCCGCAAACGACGTCGCCAGCGCGCAGGCGATGACGTCGTACAAGAACCCGGGCAGCGCGAGCATCAGCACGACGAACCACGCCGCGTAGTAGAGCCGGAACAGCACGATCTGACTCGCGATGGCGCCCGCCATCGACAGCAGCGAGGCCCCCGCGAAGCCCACGGTCAGCCGGGCGAAGCGCGTCGCTGCGCTGCCGTCCCGCCACGCGCCGCCGCGAGTCAGGCCCGCGATCCACAGGAACCCCTCCAGCCAGAAGATTCGGCTCCCCACGAACACGAAGTCCGTCGGCGAGAACGCGCCCAGGGCGATGCCCTGCATGAGCCAGCCCAGCAGCAGGAACAGGGTCGCGGTGCCGCGCCGAGGCAACAACACGATGAGCGTGGCGAGCAGCGCGGAACGCAGACAGTCGCTCAGCAAGCCGGTGACCAGCATGGAGAACGGACCCAGCACCGCGGCGAGCCCCGAGCTCAGCACCGCCGTGGCCGCCGTGATGACAAAGCCCAAGGTGGCGAACACGGCGATGGTGGTGAGGTCGGCGGTGGAGAACGTGCGCAGCCAGCGCGGCACGCCCAGCAGCGCCGAGCCCACGCCCAGCACCGCGGCCAGCAGCGCCACCGCAAAGCCGAGCGCCACCCACGACGACCCCCGAGACACCTGCAGCGGCTGGCGATCGGTGAGGATGGCGGCCTCGATGCCGAGCGGCGCCACGGTCAGCTCGTGCTCGAACTCCGTGGCGCCTTCGGGCAAGCGACCCTCGTGCACGAACAACGGCAACACGCCGGTCGCCTCGCCGCCCGCGGGCACCCGCAGCAGCGCGGAGACCACGCCCGAGCTGCCATCGCGGTTGCGCACCACCGGGCGAAATGCAGGCGCGGGTTGGCCGTCCCGCAGGACCCGAGAGCGCAGCACCACGTCCAGATCCCTCGCGCCTCCGTTCGCCAGCGTGACCGAGCGCCACCCCCACGGCAGCTCCCGATCACGCCCTCGCACCCCGAGCCCCGCCCACTGGCGCACCCGCGTCCACGCGCGGCCCGGAAGCGTCACGCGACCCTGGGGCCGCGCCAGGTCCACGTCGCCCGCCGCGTCCGTGGGGAACGCTTGCTCCACGAGCCGCAACACGCCGGCGACGTCCCCCACCGCCACCACGCTCGGCATCAGCCGCGCAACGCGCGAGTACCCCGCCGACACCACCCGCAGCTGGGTCGGAGCGTCAATGGGCAGCGGGCGCGTGACCACCTCGCGCTGCCCCGCCACGGTCAACTGCACCCGCAGCGACTCCCCGCCGATGAACACCTCCACCACCCGGGGCTGCGACGCCGTGACCACCAGGGCCAGCTCATGGGCCGCCCCCTCGAACGCGCCGAAGGGGTGGTCTCCATCGGTCAACGGAACCAGCTGCTGGCCCGCCGGCGCCGCGAGCTGCACGGTCAGGGCCTCGCTGGATGGCGCCTCACACCCGAGCGCGAACTCCCGACCCGCCACGACCCGCACCTGCACCCGCTCGCCCGCGGGCATCGGGGCCGACACAAACGCCTCCGACACGCCATCGAGCGTGCGCCGCGCGAGCCGCAGCCCGTCGTGGATCACCTCCACGCGCACCAGCCCCTGCCCCGTCACCCGCACGCCCTCGCTCGTGCAGACGACAGCGGGCTCCATCGGCTCCGCGCAGCCGACCAGCGAGACGATCGCGAGGATCGAGAGGACCGCGGGGAGCCATGCCCTCAACGCAGGACCGTCACCCGGTACGCGCCGAGGACCGAGCCGTCCTCCGCCTTCCACGGCACCTCGGAGACCGCGACCCGCCCGTCGTCGGCCACCGCCTGACGAAAGAACACCGGCGCGTCCGTGGAGCAGACGACCTCGAGGCGATCCACTCCGTCGCCGCCGCCATCGGCGCGGAACACGAGCGCGCCAAAGAGGTCCCGGCGTTCGTCCGATGAGCGCTCGCCGGCGCCGACCACCAAGCGCGTCCCGTCGGGGCTGCTGCTCAACCCCTGGAGCACCTGCTCGCCCGACCACGCCCAGCGCAGCGCGCCATCGAGGCCGTGCACCGTCACGCGGTTCGCCTGGGGGTGCGGGCTCGGGGGACGGGTGGCGGTGGTGTTGGAGCCCCACGGGATGTTGGTGTCGCCGGTGACCGAGATGGCGGCGTCGCCGCGCAAGAAGCCCCAGCTCACCGGGGCCGCCAGGGGCACGTCGCCCGCGAGGTACGGGGTGCCGAGGTTCATGGTCACCGCCTCGCCGTCGAGCGCGAAGATGCGGGCCCGACCGTCGGAGTAACCCGCGTAGACCCTGTCGCCGCGCACATCTACGGCCTCCCAGGGCGCGGCGCGGCGGAAGTGGGGCTTGAGCGCCTCGGTCATCAGGCCGGCGCGGGGCGCAAACGTAGACAGGGTCAGCACCTGCACGCCGCCCACCGCGAGACCCGCCGGCGGCTCGCCGGGCGCAGAGCGACCCACGGGGACCGCGAGGAGATCGGCGTCCTCGTCGACGTGGGGGAAGAGTAACGTCGCGTCGGCGGGTCCATCGGCGGGCCACGCCGAGCGCACGGCTCCATCGGGCGCCAACCGCCACAGCCGCGCGCGGTTGGTGCGCACGTCGTCCACGAGCCAGCTGTGCGTGCCCGCCACGAGCAGGTCCCCGCCGCGCAGCACCTGCACCGACCACGCCGCGGGCAGGGTGTAGACCCCATACACATCGGTGTCCGGCGGCGGTGGGGAGCTGCCCAGCTCGTCGGCGAGGCGGAAGCTCCAGCGCGACGCCAGCGACGGTGCCTTCAGCGCGTGCACAAACGCGTCGGGGGACTGCTCGGCGGCATACAGCGTCTGCCCGTCCTCGGACCACGCCACGGCCTTGACCATGGTCTCGGCGAGCTTGCGTCGGCCCAGCTCTTGCCCGGTCCAGCCGTTCAGCAGCAGCACCTCGCCCCGGTGGGTGCCGACCGCGAGGGTGTCTCCGTCCGGTGACCACGCCAGCGCCGTGTTTGGCGCCTCGCCGCCCATGCTGATCATCGACGACACGTCGCCCAGCGGAGCCGAGAACAGCGGAACACACTCGGGTCGCGCGGGGGCCTGATCGGTCACGCCGCCCAGGGTCACCGTCTGTCCCGGGGTCCACGATTGGACAGCAAGCTCGCGCCCGCCCCCCACCGCGCGTCCGCCCGAGCCGGCGGGCCCCAGCACCGCGCCCCGCAGGAACGCGAGCTCTCCCTGGACCACCGGCGGCTCGCTGCCGCAGCCGGCCAGCAGCAACGCGGCCGCAGCGACCGCGGCCCTCATCGGATCCCCGTGAACGCGATGTCGATGGGGTCGGACTCGGTGGCGATCCACTGCTCACGCACGCAGGTCACGGGGTCGTAGATGCCGATGCCGCCTGGCTCCACGTCGCCGGTGATCCAGTGGTCCCGAAACCCCACCCACGCCCGTCCGGCCGGGTCCACCGCCGCCGTCCACGCGCGGGTGTCGGGCGACTCCAGTTCTGTGACCTGCCCCGCCGGGTCCACGCACCACACGGTGTTGGCGCCTTGCTCGGTCTCGGTCACGACGACCCAGCCGTCGGCGGCGGCGGCGAGGGCGATGGGGCTGGACGGCAGCGCATCCAGGATCGAAGACGCAACAAAGGCGCTGCCATCGAACCGGGTCAGCACCCCGCCCCCAAGGGCGTAGATCTCTTCATCGGCGACGAACACCTCGAGGTTGCTCGGCGCATCCCAGCTCCCCGTGATCGCCTCGGTCTCGCAGTCGATGGCCACCACCTTGCCCACCGGGTCGGCGACCCAGCCCGCGTTGCGATCGAGGCGCTGTAGCCCCACGTAGAGCACTCCGTCCCGCTCGACCATCGAGGACGGCTCGGGCGTGCCGTCGTCTCCCTCGTGAAACGCGCTCAGGTCTACGCGGCCCTGCGCGCCGCCGTCCAGATCGAACACCGCGACGTCGCCGCCGCCGCCCTGCACGCCCAACCCATAGCGGGTCACGAAGATGCGGCCGCCGCACTCCAGCGCCACTTGCGGGTTGGTGGGCGTGCCGGCCGCGAACTCCAGGGCCGGGGCGCTGGTGGTGGGCCACTCGTAGCGGCGCACGACGTCAGAGCCGAGGCGTCCGATGAGCCAGAAGTCCTCGCTGCCGCCGCCGAGCGCCCAGTCCGTGCCGGCGAGGCCGACGGGATCGACGTCGAGGGCTGCGCCGTCGGGGTCCATCCCCAGGAGCGTGGCGTCGCCGGAGAAGGGCCCCTGCAGCACCACGGCTGCGAACGAGCCCTCCGGCGCTGCGGAGTCGTCGTCGTTGGCGGGGTCACACGCGACCAAGGTGGCGGCGAGGGCGAGGAGCGGAGGAAGGGCGCGAGCCTTAAGGACACAGCGATTCATGGGGTCTCTCCGGGGGAGCGGGGACGGGGCGACCAGCCGAGGGTCAGCATGAAGCTGCGGCCCGGCAGGGGTTGGCCCCGGAAGTCTTGAAGGGGGACGGGCGCGACATCGCCGGGGGCGGGCCGCAGGGGGTTGCGCTGCGCGGTGCCGATGAACGTGTCGAAGACGTTGCGCAGATCGAGGGCCACCCAGGGGGCGCGGGGCGCGGGCTGGACCCGCAGGTGCAGGTCGTGCAGAGGGCGCACGCTCTGCTCGAAGAAGTTGGACGGCGAGTCGAACGTGCCGCCGAGCCCCACAAAGCTCCACTGGACGCGCAGCAGGTCGCGCAGCACAAAGGCGAGCGAGGCGGAGACCTGCCAGGCGGGCACGTTGGGCACGCGGTTGCCCAGGGTGCCGGACTCTCCGCGCAGGATCTCCGAGCCCAGGTTGGCGGTGACCGCGAGCCGGCCCACAAACATGTCGTGCACCGAGATGGCGCCGTGGCTCTCGATGCCCGCGAGCCGCACCCGGGCGAGGTTGAGCGGCACGCCGACCCGGGCGCTGTTGGGCACCAGCACGATGAGGTCGTCCACCTCGCGCACAAAGCCGCCGACCTCGACGCTGCCGAGCACCGCGGATCCAGCGCTCTCGCCAAGCGTCAGCCCGACCCCGCCGTCCACCTGGGTCGCGCGCTCGGGCAGCAGGTCGGGGTTGCCGACCACCGAGCCCCGGTCGCCGAACATCTCCACGAAGCTCGGCGCGCGCACCGCCCGGGCAAAGGACGCACGCAGGGTCAGCTCCGGCACGGGGTGCAGCGCGATGGCGACCCCCGGCAGCACATCAACCAGTGAGGTGCGCTTCGGCGCGTCGCTGGATGCGTCTTGCAGCAGGAGGGCGCCGAGGCTGGCTCGGACATGGAGCCTCTCGCCGAGCGGCGTGAGCTGGGCGTCGATGGCGAGCTGGCCGCCGGTCCGCCGGTGCAGCGGGCCGCGCTCGGTGGCTGGCAGGTGATCGACCCCTCGATGCAGCAGGAGATTGACGCGGGCGGACGGGCGCACGCGCAGCCACGGCAGCGGGTCCAGGGCGGCGGAGAGGTCGCCATCCACGCTGTGCACGTGGTTGCGCTGGTCCTGGTTGCCCACGCCGACTTCGCCGAGCAGGTCTTCGTACAGGTCCGAGCGCAGTCGCCATCCCAGGCCGCCGGACAGGGACACCGTGGGGGAGAGCTGGGTGCGGGCGCGGGCGTGGATGAGGTTCTGGATGGAGCGGGAGCGGGTCTCGGTGGACTGGGCGGAGTAGGCGCCCGGCTCGCCTCCGTCGGACCAGGACGCGAGATCGAGGACGCGCAGGTCTACGCGCCCGACGCGGGCCGAGACGGTCAGCAGGCCGGTCAGCTGGTCGCGGTGGTTGTTGCCGCGCGGCGTGATGGTGTCGTCGGCCTCGGAGTAGAGCGTGCCGTTGTTGCTGAACGCGCGGAAGTTGCCCTGGGTGCCGGTGTAGCCGACGTGGGCGCGCACGTGGCCGGCGCCATCGGGCAACGGGACCGCGCCGGACATCGCCACGCGGCGGGTGTGCCATGAGCCGTAGCTGACCTCGAGGCGTGGAGGCGGCAGGCGGTCAGGATCGGTGATGAGGTCCACGGCCCCGCCGATGGCGAAGCCACCGAGGTGGGGAGGCGCGAAGCCTCGGTAGACCTCGAGTCGGTCGAAGGCGGGCAGGGGGAGCTCGGCGAGGTCCACGGCGTCGGCGCCGAAGTTGTTGAGCGGCACGCCGTCCACGAAGACCGCGACCTGGCGGGCGCTGGAGCCGCGGATGCTGACGAAGCTGGCGTCGAGCGGGCCGCCGGTGCGGCGGATGGTGGCGCCGGGGACGCGCAGCAGGGCGTCGGCGACGGTGGCGGTGGGGGGCACCGAGTCGTCGATCACCACGGTGGCGGCGGACTCGGGGCGGCGCTGGGCGTCGTGGGCGGGGGTGCGCAGGTGGCCCAGGACTTCGAGGGTGGTGGTGACGGTGGGGGGCTCGTCCTCGTCTTCGTCCTCGGACTCGTCGCGCTCGGCCGGCTCGTCGTCGGCGCGCAGCTCCGCCCACCCTCCGAGGGAGGGGAGAATCAGGCTGATCAGGGCTCCGAGCAGGACCACAGGCAGCGTGGTGCTGTCGAAGCGCTCGTTGTGCCCACCGCACATGCGCCACTCCACGCGCCCGCCGTGGGCACGATGATTCCTCGGATCGGTCTCCTGACTCCCGGGTCATCCGACTCCCCGCGCCTTCCCGGAGCCTGTGCTCCAGTGGCTTCGTGCGGGGGCCGTCGCCGGTCACAGTGGCGGGGGCCGCGCCGGACTTTCACCGGCTTCCCAGCTCGCGCGGTGGCGAGCATCCGAAGGATCTGCCGACTCGCGCCGACGGCGTCATGAGTACAACCCACGGGGTCCGGTGTCCAGAGGAGCCTGGTTGTGGCGAGCATCACCCCGGCGGTCGCGGGTTTGAGTGCCGCCGTGTCCACGAAGATGTCAGGCGTCACCGTTCCGCGAAGGGATCGGCAACCCGGACACCGGCGCGCTCGAAGTCCCGGACGTTCCGGGTGACCACAACCAGATCGTGAACAAGCGCGGTCGCCGCCAAGAGCCCGTCCACGGCCGGGAGAGGATCCGGGACGTCCAGGCGTCCCCAACGATCAGCGACCACGAAGTCGATCTGCAGGATCCTCGACCCGAAGTCCGCTTCCAGTCGAGACGCCCAGGCGTCCAAGGCGGCCCCGCCCTCGGGGTCGCGGCGACGCTTCGACTCGATGCCGCGACGGATCTCGCCGAGGACGAGGACGCTCGTGAAGTGCTCCTCATTCGAATGCGCTGCGAACCAGCGGCGAACCGCGGGGGCTCCGCGGTGCCCCTTCCGGAGCTCTGACAGGACGTTGGTGTCGAGCAGCCAGCTCACAGATCGACGTCCCGCGCCGGGCCCTCGATCCGCGGGAACGGGTCGTCATCCGACGGGTCGACGGGCATGGCGAGCAGGTGTTCTACGAACGTCCTCTGCCCTGTCCGGGGCGCAAGGGCCTCCCTCAAGATGGATCGAACCTCTGCCTCGGCAGAGCGGCCCCGCTCGGCGGCACGGATCTTCAGCGCTCGAACCAGTTCATCGTCGAGCTTCCGGACGGTCAGTTGAGCCATTCGGCACCTCCGAGCTTATTGGCACCAAGCGTAGGCATCGACAGCAATGACTGCAATGCCATCAATTGGCAAGATCGTGAACTGCGTGTGGTCTCCTGTCGCGATGAACGCAAAGCAGCGCGCTGACTTACCTGAGGCCCTGACGCACCCAGCAGCGCGGGTGGCGACCGCCATGTTCTGGGTGACGCTGTCGCTGGCCGCGTGTGCGCCCGCGCCGAAGCCTGACGACGCAGCGCGACCCATCCACACACCCCCGCAGGCCCAGGGCCTTGAGGCGTCGGGCGACGTCGCGGATGGCGAGCCGGATCCCAACCGCACCGAGACCACCCCCGAGCCCGCCCCCGAGCCCACCCCCGAGCCAGTCGCCGTGCAGGCCCTCGGAGTGGTGACCCACGTGCTCGACCGGCCCGTCGCGTCGCTGGCCCTGGGTCGCCCGGGCGCTGCCGCCCTGGTCGTGGACGAGACCGCGCTCACCCCGTGGTGGACAGACGCCGCCGGGGTCTGGCGTGAGATGCCGCTTCCGCCGGCGCTCGCGTGGGCCCCCGAGTCCAGCACCTCGGCCCGCATCCACTACGGCCGGAACAACAAGCCCCGAATCCTCGGTACCCGCGTGGTCGAGGGAGCGCCGGCCCCGCTGTATCTGCGCTACCGGGGAAGCGCCTGGGTGGCGGACCGCGAGGAGGTGGCCGAGCTGTTCAAGGGCCCGACCAGCGGGCTCTACGGCGTGCTCGGCTGGGATGACCCCGAAGTGGTCTGCAAGGTCGGCGCGACGTGCCTGATCAAGCGCCTGAGCGGCTGGCAGCGCATGGACGCCGTGGCAGAGCCGTCGCGGGTGGACGTAGGCATCGCCGATGCCTGGGCCATCTGGCCCGACTCCGTGTCCGTGCTCGATGGGCTCGCCTGGCGGACCGTGTCGTCCGGTGCGGAGCTGGAGCAGGCGCGCGGCTATTGGGGAGACGGACGGGAGCTGTGGATCAGCGACGCTGCGGGGGCGGGCCTGCTGTGGCACCGCTCGGAGAGTCAGTGGCGAACGACTCCCTCGCCAGTGGGCTCGCCCGAGCAGCTATGGGGCCGAGGGCCGAACGACGTCTGGCTCGCCGGACAAGAGGGCCTGGCGCACTACGACGGAACGTCGTGGGTGCGGGTGGCGGGGGTCGAGGGGCCGCTGTCCGATGTCCTCGGCCGGCCTGGCGAGGTGTGGGCGGGAGGCGCGAGCGGGGTGTGGCGGGTGTCGTGGGCCGGAGTCGCGATCCAGCAGACCGAGGACCGGCCGACGACGGACACTCCAGCATTTCAGGGCCGGATGGCCCTGCTGTGGGAAGCCATCGTGCGGGACGATCCCGAGCACGCAATGCCCGCGTTCTTTCCACTGGAGGCCTACCAGCAGGTCAAGGCCATCGCCGACCCGACCAGCGACTGGAACCAACGCCTCGTGGCGGCATTCAAGCGCAGCGTGCACACCTCTCACGCCCGTCTGGGCGCCAACCCGGAGCTCGCGGAGCTGGTCGGCGTGGAGGTCAAGGACGACAAGGCCCGTTGGATGGTCCCCGGCTCAGAGGGCAACGCCCTTGGCTACTTCCGCGTCACGCGATCCCGTCTGCAGTACCGGCCGACCCCTGAAGCGACCCCGGTCGACCTCGACATCAGCTCGATGATCTCGTGGCGGGGCGAGTGGTTCGTCGTTCACCTCGATGGCATGAAGTGACTTGCAGCGACTGACCCCGGGCTGGGCCTCCCTCCTCGGAGCGGCGCTGTGGATGGTCGCGCACCTGGTCGTGCGGGGCCCTTCAGGCTGGTCCGACACGTCAACGCCAGCGTCTACCCCCATCACCTTTTCTAGAGCCGGCACACCCGTGTAGGTTTCTGCCCATGAGTACGCGCACTCTTCTGCTTCTCCTGTCTCTCTTCCTCGCCGCCTGCCCCACCCGCGGCGGGAGCGACGACGATGACGCCGCCAACGACGACGACTCCGCCGCCAACGACGACGACGCCGCCAACGACGATGACGCCGCCAACGACGACGACGCGGCCGACGACGACGACGCGGCCGACGATGACGACGCAACGGAGAGCTACGCGCTCTCCTTTGACGGCAGCGGCGTGGGGGAGACGCCCAGCCTGGACGAGGTCGTGCTGGGCGCCGCGTACACCGTCGAGCTTTGGGTGCGGGTGACGGGCACGCCCTCGGGCTACTTGCTGGACAGCCGCGCGCCCGGTGCCGACTGGTACGCCCAGTGGGGACTGCACCAGGACCCAGGGTCCAACTGGCCCGACCAGATCAACTGGTTCGTGTCCACCGGTGGGGGCGCGAGCGAAGACCTCGTGCGGCTGCACGGCCCGGACCTCGATGCCGCGGCGACCGGGTGGCACCACGTCGCCATCGTGCACGACGCCGCGGCGGCGACGATGTACTTCGACGGGGCGCCCGTGGACACCGTCGTGGAACCAGCCGCGTCCCGGGCGCTCGCCAATCCGCTGACCGTCGGCGCGAAGGGCACGGCGCCTGAGCTCGCCGAGAGCCAGCTCGCGGGCCTCGACCTCGACGAGTTCAGGGTGTCGAGCGTCGCTCGCTACTCCGGCGCCTTCCTCCCGACTCGGACCTGGACTCCCGACGCGAACACCACGCTGCTGTGGCACTTCGACGAAGGCACGGGCAGCACCGCCGAGGACGCCGTCAGCGGCCGGGCCCTGACCCTCGAGGGGATCAGCTGGGCGACGCAGTAGCGCGACTGACTCCCCGCTCGGCCGGCCTCCTCGGAGCGGCCTTGTGGACCGTCGCGCACCTCGTCGTGCACCTGCCGTCTGGCTGGCCGTTCCCGGTCCCCGGCGAGTGGGACCTGCTCCTGCCGGCCTCCGTGTTCGCCGACGGGGTCATTCCGCGACGCTGGCTCGGTGGGCTGGGCCCGCACGAAGCAGCCAGCGCCTTGCTCAGCGTGCTCGTCGCGGCGCCCCTGGCGCTCGGCCTCGACCCCACCTGGGTGGCGCGCACGATCGCCATGGGCTTTGGCGCCCTCGCGGCGGGCAGCCTCGCGGTCCTCTCTTGGCACGCCGCCTCTCCCCTGGAGCCCAGCGCCCCGCTCGACCGCGACATCCGCGGACTCGCCGCCGCGATCACGGCGCTCTGGGTCGCTACCACCTTGCCCTCCTGGCACAGCGAGGCCAGCGCCCTCGACGGCTCCACGCCCGAAGCGACGGCCCTGATGCTGGCTGGCTTTGCCCTGCTCGTCGGCGCGCACGCGGGGCCGGCCCGCCCCCTCGCTGCCGGGGTGCTCCTGGCGCTGGCCACCCTGCTCAGCCCGGTCTGCGCACCCGGACTCGCCGGAGGCGCGCTGTTCGCGCGAGCGCGCCGCCTCCCGTGGCTGGTGCTCGGAGTCGCCGCCGTGCTGGCGGCCGCCGCCCTGCTCGGTAGCGGCGCGGGCGCAAGCTGGGTGTCCCTCGCCGGGAGCGCCGGCACGGGCAGCCTCGCCGGCGACCTGCGGCTCATGCTTCCGCGGGCCCTGCACGCCGCCACGGCCGGTCTCGCTCTGCGAAGTCCGGGCTCCACCGCGTTGGGGGTGCTGACCCTGCTCAGCCTGGTGGCGGCCGCAACGCTGGTGCGGCCGCCCGGGACCGCGCGCCTCCTCGGGCTCGGCGCCCTCGGCTTCCTCGCCCTCACCCTGTGGACACCGGAGTCGTATCGCCAGTGGCCGACCGCCTACCGCTACTGGCAACCCGCGCTCCTGCTCGCGGCCGCCTGCGTCGGCCCCGCTCTGGCGCGATGTCCGAAGCGCTGGCGTGGACTCGCCCTGCTTCCCATCCTGGTCTTCGTGCTCGGGCCCGGGCGCCGCGGGCTCCCCCGCATCGCGACCCTCTCCGAGTCACTCTTCGCGACCGGGATCCACAAGCTCGGCCCAGATCCCTGGAGCGACCACGCGCTGCTGCGGGAGTTGGCTCCCCATGCACCACTGGTTGGCGGCGAGGGGCTGTTGTTGGGATACGGGCTGATGGTGGGCCAGAAGGCGAGCGCTCAGGGGATGGAGGCGCCGTTTGTGTCTGGCTCCTGGGACCAGCTCCTCGCGTCGCTGCCGCCTGCCCACGCCGCGGCGCTCTCCGTGGGCGTCGGGTATGGACTCACCGCGCCGTGCGATCCCACAGACGCGCAGCTCGCCCTGATCCACGAGCGCCCCGAACGGCTGCACGTGCTCTACGGCATCGCCCGGGGACTGGCTGCTCGAGGCGGACCTGAGCCCGCTCTGGACCAGCTCCCCCGCGACGAGGGACCGGCCTACCCACGACAGGAGACGCGCCAGATGGATGAGCTCGGCCGGTTCCAGCCACCGCTGGAGGACTGCGACTCGCGGTAGCGCTTCAGCGCGGCAAACAGGCGATGCTCAGGGCGCTCGGGTACGACCATTGCAAGACTCCCTCCCATGGACCCACTGCACATCCTCTCGCGTCGATCTCCCCGCTCTCCCCTGGTCCTCCTCGCGCTCGGCGCGACGCTGGCGGCCTGCACCGTCGAGCCCACGGCGGAGCAGATCCCCCTCGACGTGCCCGACGAGCTCTTCAACTACGCCGATCCGGAGATCCCCGACCACTTCAGCGTCGAGTCCGAGGGATTCCACGGCCAGCAGCCTGCGATGTCCGACGACAACACCCCGGACGACAACCCCACCACCGACGCCGGCGCGACCCTTGGGCGGGTCCTGTTCTACGACGTGGACCTGAGCCAGAACCGCACGGTGTCATGCAGCTCGTGTCACAAGGCCGAGCACGGCTTCTCGGACGACGAGATCAAGAGCCCCGGCTTCGATGGCGGCGAGACGGCCCGCCACTCCATGGGCCTGACGAACGCTCGCTTCTACGGCGAGGGGCACTTCTTCTGGGACCAGCGCGCCGACACCCTCGAAGACCAGGTGCTGATGCCGTTTCAGGACTCGGTCGAGATGGGCATGACGCTGAGGGAGGTCGAGGACCGGGTGCGCGAGCGGGCCGAGTACGCCGATCTGTTCGACGCCGCCTTCGGAGACCCCGAGATCAACGACGAGCGCATCGCCCGCGCCCTCGCCCAGTTCGTGCGCAGCATGGTCAGCTTCACCAGCAAGTACGACGAGGGCCGAGCCCAGGTGGACGACCGCTCCGATCCCTTCCCCAGCTTCTCCACCGCCGAGAACGTGGGCAAGTTCCTGTTCACCAGCCCTCCTGGCATGGGCGGCATGGGCTGCTTCGTCTGCCACCAGGGCGAGGCCTTCATCGCTGTGGAGGCAACCAACAACGGGCTCGACGCAGACTCCGAAGATGACGCGGGCTACGGCGACGTGACCGAGTCCTCATCGGATGCCGGCACGTTCAAGGTGCCGTCCCTTCGCAACGTCGCCGACCGCGCCCCCTACATGCACGACGGGCGCTTCGCCTCGCTGCAGGACGTCATCGACCACTACAGCGAGGGCGTGCAAAGCCACCCCAACCTGGGCGTGCCGCTGGGCGTCGCGGGCAGCAACGGGCCCCAGGTCAACATGGACGACGACGACAAGGAGGCGCTGATCGCCTTCCTACGCACCCTGTCGGACCCCGACATGCTCGCCGACCCGAAGTTCAGCGACCCGTTCGTGCGCTGAACGCCCCCCGCGCCATTGCGGGGTGCAGAATCGAGCCTTCTGCCCCCGCAATCAGCCGCGGCCGTAGGCCGGGACCAACGCGCCCTGCACCGCGCGGCTCTCGTCGCCCAGCAGGAACACGATGAGCGACGCCAGATCGTCCGTCGCCACCCAGCCGGTGGTGTCGGCGTCGGGCATCGCGGCGCGGTTCGCCGGGGTGTCGATGATCCCCGGCATCACGCAGTTCGCGCGCAGCCCCTTGCTGTTCCCCTCGGCCGCCAGGCTCTGGGTGATCCGATGCACCGCGCTCTTCGCTGCCGAGTACGCGCTCATCGCCCCGGGGCCCGTCAAGCCGTTGCGCGAGCCGATCGTCACCACCACGCCCGAGCCGCGAGACAACATCCCGGGCACCACCGCCGCGAGCGTGTTGCGCACGGTCGTCACGTTGATCTTCTGCATGTGGTCCCAGGCGTCGCCCGGTACCTCGTGCGCCCCGGGTCCCATCGAGAACCCGCCGGCGACCGCAGCGAGGCAGTCCACCTCGATCCCACCCACTACGTCGGCGAGCGCGTCGGCGTCGAGGAGATCGACTCGGTGCACCGTCACCCCGGGACCGGCGAGCGCCGCGAGCGGGCCCTCGGCCACGTCCAACGCCTCCACCCAGGCGCCCGCAGCCACCGCGGCACGCACGACCGCCTTGCCCAACGCACCCGCCGCGCCCGTCACCAACACCGTCTTACCCCTCAACCGCATGTCTGCCTCCGTCGTGGTTGGACGCTGGTGATGTAACCAACCGTCGCTGGCGGCATAGTGCGGGCATGAGACTTCTTCTGCTCGGTCTTCTTCTCCTCACCGGCTGCTCGCCAACCGTCACCACCCAGGTCGGCGATGACGACGACGACACCGCGACGTGCACCACGGGCCTGACTCCCGGTGACTGTCCGCCCGACTTCGCCATGACGCTGGCCGACGGCGGAGAGTTCAACCTGAGCGACGTCACGGGCAATCAGCGGGTGATCGTGCTCGGCTCATCAAACTGGTGAGGACGCTGTGAGCTCCTGGTTCAGGGGCTGGACAGCTGGTACGGCAGCGAGGACAACGTCGAGGTCGTCAATGTCGTCGTGGAGGACGAGTTCGGGGACCCCGCGGACGCCGACGCGGCCCAGCGGTGGATAGAGGACAACGACCTGCGCTGGATCGTGGGCGCGGCGTCGAACTGGGTGGACGTGTGGGGCAACGCCAACGACGACTCCACCTTCACCCAGCACAGCTACACCATCCTCGGCAGCGACGGCCGCGTCGCCTGGCGCCGGGACGGCTGGACCACCACCACCGACGACGACATCATCGAGGCGTTGCAGGACGTCGAGTAGGCCGATCGCGCAGTTTCAGACGGGGGACTACAGCTTGCGCCAGCCCAGGCTCCAGTCACGCAGGTAGACCGCCTTGGCCTTGCCGCGGATCGCGGACTCATCCACCAGACCGAAGATGCGTCCATCCGCGCTGTTCCCGCGGTTGTCACCCATCACCAGCACCTTGCCGGCGGGGATGCGCTCGGGACCCCAGGGCGGTCCGCCGTCGTGGTCGAGCTTGACGGCGTGCAGGACGTCGCCGAGCTGCTCCATGTACTGCTCGTTCTCCTCGTGCACGGTCGCCATGGTGCCGTCCTTGACGATGCGGCCCCGGGTCACCTGCACGTGCTCCCCGCCGACGGCGACGACGCGCTTGAGCAGCGTGATGCCATCCACCGGCGACTCCAGCACCACCACGTCGCCAGGCTGGGGCGAGCCTCGGTCGATGATCTCACCATCCGTGAACGGCAGGCGCAGCCCGTACGCCGCCTTCGCCACGAAGATGTAGTCGCCGGGCAACACCGTGGGCTCCATCGAGCCCGTGGGGACTCGGTAGTGGTCCGCGAGCGAGCTCCGGGCCGACAGCAGCACCAGCGCGGCGAGCGCCAGGCCAGCCATCTCTGGCAGCGTGTTCCGCAGGAAGGTCTTCTGCGGCTTCTTGGGCGTCTCGGTGGGCTCGGTGGCTTCGGTCACGGCGTCTCCTCCGGGGGCTCTAGACCCGCCAGCGGCCATGAGGATTCCACGGGCGAGCCCTCCGCGCTCAGAACGCACTGCGGTAGGTCGGCCCCTCCCAGAACCCGCTCAGCGCCGATCCCGGCTCCGCCGCCAGGGCGGTGAACGTCAGGGACCCATTCCAGATCGAGCCCAGGTACTCGGCCTCTTCGCTGACGTTGAAGTCTGTCTCGGTGAGGTAGATCGCAGAACCGAAGCCGCCGATGGGGACCGGGTTCTCGCCCAGCGCCCACCCCGGAAGCACCGCCACGCTCTGCAGCACCACGCCGGGCGCCGAGAGTCCCTGCGCGCCGATGACCACCTGTCCCTCGTAGATCCCGCCGACCGCGCCGCCCTCCACATCGAACGCCACCCCGTCCACCTCGCCCACCAGGTGGCTGGACCCTTCGGTGAGCGGATCCAGCGATCCCAGCGTGCCCATCGTCGTCGCGAAGTCCACCCGCAGCTCGCCCGACTCGATGAGGCACAGCACGTCGCTCAGCGGCTGCTCAAACTCCGGCAGCTCCTCGCCGAGCGCGGCCAGCACTCGGTCCCCGCGGTTCGCCACGAAGTCCACGAGCGCAGCGAGCGAGTCCGCAGCGGAGTCCACGGGGATGTCGAAGGGGTCGATGAGCGCCACCATGCGATCGATCTCGGCGTCCAGCGCGTCGGCATCCCAGACCTGATCGATCAGCCGCTCCAGCTCCGCGACATAGAGCGCACGCTGGGCGGGGTTCTCCCACAGGCGGCGGGGCAGCGCCGAGCCCGCGAAGACCACCCGGGCGGTGTCGGCTCCGAACGCCGCGCCGTCCCGGAAGATGGCATCGATCCCCCACGGCAAGAACTCCAGTCGGTCCTCCCCCTCGGGCCGGTACACGTAGAAGTTGTTTCGATTGCCGGTGTAGCCATCGAGGTGCCCGATCAGCACCTCCATCGCCCAGAACGTGTGGAACGCCGGCAGATCGAGCACCTGCTCCAGCGCGGCGAACGCCGCGGTGTCGTCGGCGATCTCCAGGGCTTCGGTGACCGCGTGGATCGGTCCGCGCAGTGGATCGGTGGCTCCGGTCTCCGCCTCGAACGTCTCGGTCCAGCCCGCTCGGAAGTCCGACAGGGTGCCCTCGTACAGGTCACCCTCGTCGTTGCCGTCGTACGCGGCCTTGAGGAAGGTCTTCTTGAGCGGCTCGACGTTGACGAACACCCCCAGGTCCAGCCCGTTTGCGGTGACGTGCGCGAAGTTGCATCGCGGCGCCGCGATGCCCGCATCCGCGAACAGCTGATACCCCAGACACTGCTTGACCAGGGTCGGGTCCGAGATGGAGTTGTTCAGCGTCAACCTCTCGAGTCCGCCAAACGTCTGGTCCACCTCGAACTTGTCGAACTTGACCTTGAGCGAGGGCTTGGTGGTGGACAGCGAGCCGATGAGGCCCTTCTTGCGCAGCCCCACGTTCTCGATGCGCTCGCCGTCGATGGTGATGTGGGCCGGGTACCAGTTGAACGGGCCCGAGAACGGCTGGTCCATGCAGTCCTCGCCCACGAGCAAGTCGAAGATGCTGTTCGTCTCTCCCGCCAGCGCCGCTGCATCCTGCGGGTCGATCTCGATGTCGATCTGCACGACGCGCAAAGGATCGTAGAGCCACTGAGCCGTCGCGAGGGCGTCCGGCCCCGACGCGTCGTCGTCGTTGGACAGATCGTCGTCGTCCGACACGTCGTCGTCGTTGGACAGATCGTCGTCGTCGCTCAGCAAGCCCGAGGGCTCGCAAGCCACAAGCGCCAGCGCGGCACAGAGAATCAGGAGTCGTCGCATGCAGCCTCCAGCGTATTGGACACGCCCTAGCGTACGACGCGGAAACTACTAAACACGAAGGGGTAGTTCCCCTGATACCAGTTGCGGAAGCTGCGCCGTAGGAGCCGCCGGTCCGTCGCCCAGCTCCCGCCGAAGACCACAAAGTGCTCGTCGTCGAAGAAGTCCGACGAGTACCCCGGATAGGTGCGCGCCCACGCCTCGAACCCCGGCAGCGGCCGGAACGGCGTGCTGGTCCACTCCCAGCCGTTGCCCACGAGCTCCTGCACTCCCCAGGCCGACGCCCCCGCCGGCCGACGACCCACAGGCTCGGGCGACCACAGGTTGAAGTCGAAGACGCCGTGGCGCTCGCTCGGAGGCGCATCCCCCCACGGATACTCGCGCGCCTCGCCATCGGGCGATCCGTACGCTGCCCACTGCATCTCCGCCTCGGTCGGCAGCCGCCCGCCGGTCCACGCCGCGTACGCGGTGGCCTGGGCGTGGCTCACCTGCACCGGCCAGCCGGCCGCATCCGCCAGCGGCACCATCGCGAACATCGAGCGCACGCAGGTCTGGCCTTCGTGCTCCACCCAGCCGTGGGGGCTCGGCCCGCCGTCCGCGACGAAGCGCTGCCACGCCGACACGGTCACCGGCAGGCTGTCGATGGTGAACGCGTCCACCTGCACGGCCTGCGCGGGGAACTCGTTATCCCAGCCAAACGGCTGACCAGCGAAGTCGCCGCCGAGCGACGTGCTGCCCGCCGGCACGCTCACCGCGGTGGGACTCCGAGGAGGGCCGGTCACCGGACCGGGCAGGCGCCCCTGGGTCTTCCGGGCCAGCGGCTGCTCCGAGAGCATGTACAGCAGGGTCTCGTGGTGCATCAGCTCGTGCTCGATGACCAGATGGTGCACCCGGTACCCATCGGCGAGCACGTCGGCGTCTGCGTGAGCGGCGACGGCCTCAAAGCTCCGGTCCATCGCCCAGGCCCGCAGCCGATCCCGGTACGCCAGCACCTCGGCCACCGGCGGCCACTGGGCGATGCTCGCGTCCTTCGCGCCCTGCTCGCTCAGCGGGTCGATGCCGCGCTCGAACAGCTCGTCCATGGCGGGGGTCTCGCTCGTCAGCCCCAGCACGCCCCGGCCGATCTGGTTCCACAGGAACGCCGGCAAGTGCCCCACATAGAACAGGAACGGGTGCCGCAGCCCGATGGGACGATCCAGCAGCGCGTCACTGGGCAACATCGCGAACAGCGCATCGCTGCGGTCCCACGCCGCTTGCAGAGCCGCCTTGAGCGCCGGGACCTCGCCCGGGTTCGCGCTCACTGCGCGCTCCGGATCAGCGCGAGCCCAAACAGTCCCTTCGGGTCTGTCATCCAGCGGTCGAGGCGCAGGCCCGCAGTCGCGAGCCGCGTCTTCAGGCTCTCTTCGGTGTACTTGCAGCTGAGCTCGGTGCGGATGCCCTGCCCCGCTCGGAGCTGGACCCGCGTGGCGGCGGCAGGGACCAGCACATCGACGTCCCTCACCGCGTCGAGCCAGATCTCCACCCGCGCCTCCTCGGCGTTCCAAGACGCGCGGTGAGTGAAGTCGGCAGGATCGAAGGTCGCGCCGAACTCCGCGTTGAGCACGTTGAGCATGTTCAGGTTGAAGCGCGCTGTGATGCCCTGGGCGTCGTCGTACGCAGCCTCCAGGATCTCAGGCGCCTTCACCAGATCCACGCCCAGCAGGAACGCATCGTCGGGCCCGGTCAGCGCCGCGATCTCCGCCAGGAAGGTGGCCACTTCGTTCGCGTCGAGGTTGCCGATGGTGCCAGCGAGGAACACCAGCAAGCGCCGGTTGCCCGGGCCGAGTCGCGACAGGTCGCGAGTGAAGTCCCCCACCACCGAGCGGATCGTCAAGCTGGGGTAGAGCTCCCGCAGGGTGTCCGCCGACTTCTCGAGGAAGTCGCCAGAGATGTCGAACACCGTGCAGCGACGGCCCTCGCCACGGGCTACGAGGGCTTCGAGCAGCAGCTGAGTCTTGCGCGAGCTGCCAGACCCGATCTCTGCGACCTCGAGCGGATCCGTCGCCGCGATGATCTCACCGGCGTACGTCTCGAGCAGCGCAAGCTCGGTGCGCGTTGGGTAGTACTCCTCGGTGTGAGTGATCTTCTCGAACAGCTCGCTGCCGTGCTCGTCGTAGAAGTAGCGAGGCGGGACCTGCGGGGGATCGCGCTGGAGCCACTGCTGCAGCTCTGCGGCGACCTCGGACACGGGCTCGGTGGGGGATGAATCGGACACTCTTGCTCCTCTCGCCGCGCTAGGCCGTGACCTGCACGCCCTTCCAGAAGGCGACGTGGCCCCGGATGTTGGCGGCCGCCGCCTTGGGGTCGGGGTAGTACCACGCCGCGTCGGCGTTCAGCTTCCCGTCCACGGACACCGTGTAGTAGCTCGCCACACCCTTCCAACCGCAGGTGGTGTGGTGATCGCTGTCCACAAACAGCTCGCGCTTGAGCGCGTCCGGCGGGAAGTAGTGATTTCCCTCGACGACCACGGTGTTGTCGGACTCTGCGAGCACGGTGCCGTTCCAAACTGCCTTCATGATTCACTCCTGTCGGTAGGTGTCAGTGATCGCAGAGACGCCTGCACCGCCTGGTGCAGGAACGCAACCAGCGTCTGCGTCGCTGCGGGTTGGCCCGCCAGAGCGGTGCCGGTGAGCACCGCGCCGAACCAGCCCTCGGTGTTCCACGTGCCACCTCCGGGGAGGCTCGGCCCCGTCCGGTCGGTCGGGTACGGCCAGGGGGTCACGTAGAAGTAGGGCTCGGGGATTCCCCCGTCGCCCGGGGTCATTCCGATGCCGACGCTGCGAGCCTCCTCCGAGTCCCCGTCGGCATCCAGGGTGAGGAGGGTAGCGATATCGAAGTGGTGAGGCCAGACCCGTAGCTCGGAGGCGTCGGGCCGCGCTGCGTACGGCGCGACCGAGCCGCTGGCGAGCGCAAACCACGCTGCCACCTGAGCGAGATCGCCAGGCTCGGCATCCCAGGCTGCCCCCGAGCTGATCGGGGACTCGGGCAAATCCCACTCGGGGTGCACGAGCTCCCGATCCGGGGCTCCCGCAGCGACCGCGGCGGCGCGAAGCCAGGCGTGGGCCTGCTCCAGGGTGCACCCGCGCACGTCCATGCGAGACAGCACGGAGTCGCCTCGGGACAGGGTCCATGCGAAGTCCGCGACGTGCAGGGCGACCCGAAGGCCGTAGGCTTCTCGGCTGACGAGCGCGCCGTCGCTCCAGCCGAGGCTCGCAAACGTGAAGCTGGCGTCGTGCTCGAGCCAGGTGTAGGCGAACGACGCAGGGATCTGGGCGGCGTAGTGCGCGGCGAGGCGCGCGTGGGCAAGGGACTGCGAGCGGGCGAAGGTCGGGTGGGTCATGTCTACTCCTCGGCCCAGATGTTCCCCGGCGCCATGATGCCCGCTGGGTCGAACACGCTCTTGACCGCCTTCATAGCCGCGATCTGCCAGGGCGCGAACCGATACTTGGCGTACTTCGTCTTGACCTTGCCGATGCCGTGCTCGGCGGTGACGGTGCCCCCGATCGCGCACGCTTGCCGGCACATGCGATCCACGACGACCCCGGCGCGCGCTGCCTCGTCGGCGTCTTTGACCATGATGTTGTAGTGAGGGTGGCCGTCGCCCACGTGTCCGTAGCGCGCCACCCGCTCCAGGTCAGCGTCCCGCAACCAGCCGTCCGCCTCCACCATGAACCCGGCGAGGTGCTCGAACGGCACCGCCCAGTCCGTGCTGATCTTCTTGCCGCCGTCGGCGGCCGTCCGCCGGCCCTCTTCATTCAGCGTCGCCGGCACCGCGTGACGCAGCAGCCGCAGCTCCTCCTGCTGGTTGTGGTCCGACGCGATGACGGTGTCGTCCGCCAGCGCACCGGGCGCGGCCGACAGGAGAGTCCACCACGCCTCCATCACCGCCATCTCGGCCCCCAGTCGGTGCTCCTCCTCGAAGAACACGGCCGCGCCGATGTTGCCGGGGATGGCGATCCCCGAGTCCTGGGCCGCCATGATCTCCAGCGGCAGCGCGTCGAGCAGCTCCAGGCACCGAGGGCGCAGCCCGCTCGATGGATCCCGGGCGAGTCCCACGAACGCGAGCGCCGAGGCCACGGTGTCGAAGAAGGCGAGCCCGCCGGTGAACGCTTCGGGGCGTGAGAGCAGGTCCACCTCCACCTGGGTCACGACGCCGAGGGTGCCCTCACTGCCGCAGAACAGGCGCACCGGATCGCGCATGGCCACGTAGCCCGCCGCGTCCTTGCCGATCACCGGGCGCCGGTACCAGCGCAGCGATCCATCGGGCAGCGCGACCTCGAGGCCGCGCACCCAGCGATGGGTGGCTCCATAGAGGAAGGAGCGCGCGCCGCTGGCGTCGCAGGCCACGGTTCCGCCGATCGCGCACTCACGCTCCGAGGTGGGATCGGGCGGATAGAAGAGCCCTTGCTCCTCGACCGCGTCCTTGAAGTCGCGCAGCACCGTGCCGGCGCGAACGACAGCGGTCTTGCGGGCCACGTCGATGTCTTGCACCCCAACGAGGCGCTCGGTGGACAGCGCCCAGCCCCGCGGGGCGAGGCCCGAGCCGGTGGTGGAGGAGCGCAGACCGCACGGAGTCACCGGGATCCCCGCGGCGTTGGCCTCCGCGAGCACGGCGGCGACCTCCTGAGCTGAGTCGGGGCGCGCCAACGCGTCGGGCGAGCCGGTCAGTGGCGAGGCGTCCTCGCAGTAGGCGGCGAGCACATCGGGGTCGTTCGTGACTCGCGACGACTGGACAGGGGAGTCCGGATACACGACCATAGTCCTCCCTCTCGTAGGCGCCCGAATGGCGCGCTCCCCCGCATTCTCAGGCCCCACCCACTCCGAGTCCAGCGTGCGACCGTTCCGTATCCAGCGAAGTCCCGACATCGGGCAGTCCTCTCTCCCGCTCCCCGGCCTCCGGCCCGGCGTAGTGCTGGTTGGCGAGGGGGACGACGCGGAGCTGCGCGACCTGCGCCTCGGGCAAGTGGTCAAGCTGGGCCACGTCGCTGCCGTGATCGTGGGACTGCTCGACGGCACCCGGGACGCCGAGGACCTGCTGCGCGACGCGCAGATCTCGCTGGGCGAAGAGCTCAACCCGCTCGGGTTGGTGGAGCTGCTGCAGGCTCTGGACCGCCGCGCTCTGCTGGACACCCCCCGGGCTCGCGTGGTCGTGGCCCAGGGTCTCGTGCGCGCGGACATCGCGGCCCTGCAGAAGCTGGGGCGCCGGGTCAAGCCGTTGCGAGCCAACCTGTCCGCGGATGCAAAGCAGAGCACCAACACGCGGCCGCGCCTCGCTCCGGAGTCGAGCTTCACCTGCTCGTCGTGCAACCGCTGCTGTAGCGACAGTCACCTGCTCGGGCCGGTGACCCGGGTGGAGCGCGACGCGATCCTGGCGGGGATGGCGGCACTGGGCGGCGAGGATCGCTCCTCGGATCCATCCAACTTCATCCCCCTTCCCACCGGCGACGGCCGGGACCTGTACGTGCTGCGGACCCGCGACGGGTTCTGCGCGTACCTCGGCAAGGACGGGCTGTGCGGGGTGCACAAGAAGCTCGGCGTGGATCTCAAGCCCGCCGTCTGCCGCATGTTCCCCTACCGCGTCGTGCGCACGCCGGACGGCTGGGACGCGGGCCTGAGCCTCACCTGCCCCACGGTGGCGGCGGGACGGGGCGGCGACCCGATGCCGGAAGCCCGGGACAAGCTCGACTCGCTGCCGATCTTCGAGTCGCTCATCCATCAGGCCCCGCCCAGCTTGTCGCTCGCCGAGGGCGTGCATGCGCCTTGGGGCGAGTACCGCAAGTGGGAGACCGAGGCGATCAAGCTCATCCAGGACGACCGCCGGGACCCGGCCGACGCCTGGGTCGAGGCGGTGACCAAGCTGTCCCATGTGATCGACGCGGTGACGTCGAGCGAGGCCGGCGCCGAGACCACCACCGAGCTGCAAATGGTGCCGGGCGAGGTGGCGACCCAGGCCGGTGACAACGAAGGCGGCTTCGTGCCCCCTGCGGGGATGGGCGAGTGCCCACTGGACCCCGTGCAGGCGGCCGACATCTTTGCGCGAGACGTGGCGCTGTGGTCGGAGCTGCTCATCGGCCTCGAGGCGGCCGACCCCGACGCCCTGCGGCACATGCGCTCCGGCGCGACGCGACTGCGGCAAGGCATCGGAGCCGACCCCACGGCGGCGCCGCTCCTCGCGGAGCTGGACCGACTCATGAAGCGCGAGGAGGATGCCCGCACGCTCAGCGGCGAGGTGACCCAGCGCATCGGGGCCGTGGAGCCTGATTGGGCCGTGCAGCGGCGCTTCCTGGCCCAGGCGCTGATGGACAAGCGCCTGCTCGAGTACGGCACGGTGGCTCGCGGCACGGCCCTGCTGACCATCCTGCTGGCGGTGATTCGCCTGCCGCTAAGCGGCGGAGACGAGATGCAGCCCCAGCTGGCCGACATCGCCTACCTCGTGCACCACCCCCAGATGTCCGACATCATCGACTCCCGCGCCGTGGTGCGCACGTCCGCCGAAGAGCCCGCGTTTCACGCGGCCCTGCTCGGGGTGAAGCTGCCGTCACACGTGTAGTTCCCCTACTGCGCGGTGAACACCAACCCGTACTCCCTGACCTCCAGATCCGCCGCTTCCTGTGGCAGCGACAGCCGCCGCACGCTCTTGAGCATGCAGGCGTTGGCCGTGGCGCTGCCCATGGAGTCCACCTCCACCCAGGCGTCTGAGACGCGTGCGGCGGAGTCGGTGACGAACGAGAGGCTGACGCGCCCCGCGAGGTCGGGGTCGGCCTTGAGCGCGCGCTCGTAGCAGGCCTTGAACGACGGCCGCAGCCGCTTGAGGAACGGCATGATGTCGAAGTCCCCGTCGGGCAGGATTGGCGGGGTGGTGACGATCTCGGGGACCTTCGGCACCCGGCGATCCTTCTGGATCGGCGCGGGGCACGTCGCGCACCCACCGACTCCGTCTACCTCACCGATGGTGGCCACCCCGTCACCCACGGTGTCCGGCCCCTTGAGACCCGGCCGCTCCCGCTCGCGGGCGACGCGCACCCGGCCGTCAGCCAGGGCCTCGCGCAGCCGCGTGTCGCTGATCTGCGACGGATCGCCGTTGTAGTCCACCACCCCCTGCACCGCCTCCTGGCCCACCCCGCCGATCAGCAAGAGCAACCCGTGCTGCTGGGCTTCGGCCTCCAGATCCCGCTCGGGATCCGCGGGGGCGGGCTCTCCCGGAGCCGGATCCTCCGGCGCGGGCTCCGGCTCCGCGGCGCTGTCCACGTCCGTCGGCGCGCGGTCCGCCGGGGCCGGCGAGGGCGTCTCGGGGTCGCTGGGCGAGGCGTCGTCGGGGTCCGTGGGTGCAGGCGTGGCGTCGGTCTCGGGCGCCGGCATGAACACCGTGGTCAGCTCGTGCCCCAACTCGACGAGCTCGGCCCGGCTCGGCGGCGGCTGGCTCTGGATCCACACCACGGCCGCGGCGTGCACCAGCGACGAGAGCACCACGAGCGCGAGGAAGATCCAGTCCACGTCGTTCCAGCGCAGCGAACCCCCACGCCCCCCCACGGGCCGCGCCGGGGGATCGACCAGCTGGAACAACAGCGTGAACTCGCCGACCTGCACCTTGCCCCGGGCCGTGGGAGGCAGCGGAATGAGGGGCCCGCGCGCGGACAGGCTGTCCAGCGTGACCACGCCCTCGCCCAGATCGACCTTGCCGCGGATGCCAGGCGACAGCCGGAGGTGCGGGGTGCCGCCGCGATGATGAAACAGCTCGAGGCGATCGGGCGGGCCGCCGTCGCCCGGCAAGAGCACGCTCGAGCGCGGGTGGGCGCCGACCGTGATGCTGCGCTCCGGCGCGAGCAGCTGCTCTTCGATGATGCGCCCGCGGTGGACGACGCCCACGCGGACGTGGCGCGCGGAGTCAGACGGCGCGGACGGCGCGACGCGCGCTCGGAGTTGGCGAACTGCTGCCATGGAAAGGCCCCACTGGCACGGGGTCCCATTGGGACCGCGGTCCGAGCGGCAGGTTCCCGAGATTCAGGGCGAGCCGCGGGGTCCCGTGTGCGGACCTACTCTCTGTGCGGATATTTTACTTCCGCGCGGCGGAACAAAAACATCCGCCTACTGATATCGTCGAAAGACAAGGGAGAGGTGCATGACCCGCCGGAAGCTCAGTGTTGCGCAGCTTCAAGAAGCCCTGGAGAGCCTTGGGGCGCTCCTTGAGGACGCGGGACATCCCCACGAGCTCGTCCTTATCGGCGGTGGGGCACTGCTGCTTTTGGGGCTCATCGACCGACCCACCGAAGATCTGGATGCCGTGGCGAGAGTCGAGGATGGCACCTGGGAGGGGGCCCGCCCCTTCCCGCCGGTGCTCCAGGGGGCCATCGAAGATGTGGCCGCGGCGCTAGGGATTCCGCCAACCTGGCTGAACAGTGGTCCCACAATGGTGTTGAAAGTCGGTCTCCCTACTGGCTTCGCTGAACGTGTAGAGACCCGCCAATACGGTGCGTTGACGTTGCGCCTCGCTTCCAGAGTCGACCAAATCGCGCTCAAGCTCGATGCGGCGGCGGACAAATGGCCAGACAAGGGGAAGCACCTTAAGGATCTTCAGCTGCTGTCACCGACGCCGGACGAGCTTCTCGCAGCCAGGGGGTGGTGCGCAGGACACCGATCCTCGCAGAGCCTCCCGAGGGTTCACGAAGTGATGACCTTCCTGCTGATGGGTGGCAACGATGCATGGGTCTGAGTTCCGTGGCCCCCTCGTTGACCTCGGGTGGAGTCTCTGGGGAGAGCTGGGCGTTCCCAGCGTTCTCCGGGCTCATTCCGCGGTGGCAGTGGACCTGGAGCCGCTCATCCTGCTCTCTCCGTCTCTCTTTCCCATGGAGCCCCGGCTTCGTGACCAGGTCTACTCGTGGTGCGTGGCGCACAGCGGGCGCGTCTCGGTGAGCAGGCTTCGCGGGCTCCTCTCGACACTCCCACCCTCTGCCCTGCTGCAATTCTCGGCGTTCTCTGCATCCCTGCGGAGGTTCGACTCGATTCAGTGGCCCGGCGAAGAGGGGGCCCCTTGGGACGCCCGCCCCGATGTCCGGTCGATGGAGCTGCCGCTGATGCGCCCCTCGTTGGCGCGGTTGCGAGCGAGGGCAGCGTGTGGCGCGGGGGCCCGGGCTGACATCGTTTGTGAGTTGTTCGCCCGTGAGGATGTCTGGACACGGGCCTCCCAGGTCGCCGCCGACATCGGGTACACGGCACGCCAGACCCGGCAGCTGCTGGGCGATCTGCAAGAGGCAGGCCTGGTGATGGCACGAGACGAGGGCAACGGTCGTTCCTTCTGCCTCCATGACTCACGTGCCTGGCGCAAGATCCTCGCCGCTGAAGATGTCGTCTTCCCCAAATGGGGGCCGATTTCCAGACTGGTTCTGCTCGCTTTGACTCTCCACGCGCAGCGCGCGAAGTCGCCCCGCGTACTGAGGGTGATCGCGCACAAGCAACGAGGCGAGCTCTCCAAGCTGGCGCAACGTCTTCAACTGCGTGCGCCGCCAGCTACGGAGGCAAATGCGAACGCGTACGCCGCCCTCGTGGACTGGTACGTCGACTGCCTCGGCGAGCTAGCCGACGGAACCTCGCCCGCGCTCGCCGTGGGAGGCTAGACGTCCTACCGAGGCCAGCCCGGAGCGCTTGGACGACCCTGCGCGTCCAGCGGCATGCCCGGCACCGCCGGCACGAGCCCCCAGCGCGACTCCACCGCCTCGCCGCGCCCGGGCAGATAGTTTGGGATCCACGGCGAGTCGTCGTCGCCTGAGCTCAACTCCCAGCGGCTCAACGTCGGCGCCAACAGCTCGCCGCTCGCCAGCTCCGCCATCGCGCCCACCAGCGAACGCATCAGCCGCCCCCCCGCGTCCAACGACAACAGCCGCCCGTGCCCGTCCACCACCACCCGGGTGCCCGTGGGCAGCTCGATGAGCCACGACTCCCCGTCGGCCGAGTCGGGCAACGTGCCGCCCAGCGACGTCGGCGTCGCCGCGCTCAGCGCGTGCAAGGCAAGCAGGATGCTGTCTGATCGGGCCTGGGACAGCGCCGCCTCCCGCACGCCGAGCGGATCGTCCGACAGCCCATCGATCCCCGAGGCGCGACCGTCCGCCGCCGTCGTGCCCGGATGCGCCGTGACCCACCCCGGCGTGCCCGGCAGCACGTCGGCGGTCCCCGGAGGCAGGCCCTCCACCAGCGGACCCACATCCCAGGACCGGCGCCGCTCCTGGTCCCGCCCCCGCCGCGTCAGCAGGCCGTGGGCGCCCGCCTGCACCACCGCCAGCGTGTCCCCTCCGCCCATGGGAGGCAGGGACGGGTGCGCGAGCCGGGGGCGAAGCGCCGCGAGCACCGCCGCGCCCGGCAGATCGAAGGTCCACGGCTCGCTCGGCAAGTCGAGCAGGTCGCTCCAAAGCAGCGCCTCCTCGGGCAGATCGCCGGACAACACCATCGCTTCGGTGGCCGACACCCGCCGCGCGCCCATGGGCCCGGGGACCAGCGACGAGGCGCCCGGCACCGCCGGCAGCAGCACCCCCGCTCCCGCCCGACCGGCGTCTTCAGGGATCCCCGCCGCCACTGCCCGCGCGCCGACCCGCGCGTGGCGCCAGGCCCTCACCGACTCGGGGATCCCCTCGGGCATCAGCGCGAGGTGCTCCGCCCGCGGCGCCCAGCCAGCCCACCAGCGCTGGGCCCGCGCGGCGTCGCCGTGCAGCATGTGCGGAGGCTCCACCGCTGCCGGGAACGGCAGCTCGTCCCACAACGACGGAGGCAGGTGCTGACTCAGCTCCCGAGGCACCACATACGCCTGCCCGTGACGGCCTCCCGCCGACGGCCGCGACTCGAAGCGCGCCCACGGCGCTCCCCCATCGCCCACCGCCGCATCCCACGCACCGGACGCCTCGCGCCGCAGCCGCGGATCGTCCGTCTGCACCGCCAGCGCCTGAGCGAGCACGCCCTCCTCATCCCTCGCGATGTCCCGCCAGGTGATGTCCGCCCGGGCCGCGGCGCCTCCGCGCTGCTCCACGCTCACCAGCCGCCCCATGGGGTCTCGGGCCAGTCGCCACACCTCGGTGCGGCCGTCTGCGCTCTCGGTCAGTCCCACCAGCCGCCCCGCCGGGTCCCGGGCCAGCTCCAACACGACCGTGCGATCGCCTCGCGTCGCGGTGACCTGCCGGGCATCGCCGGTGCGCTCCCGGTCCACTGAGTACGACCCCGCCGGCCCCTCCGCCGCCCTGACCCGCCCGGCCCCATCGCGCTGAAGCCGCCACTGCACCGAGTCGGTCTCGATCCCCTCGATCCCGCCGGCCCCCCAGGTCAGCGCCACGTCTCCGACCTGGCTCTGCCGCCCATCGGGCAGACGCTTGATGCCCCGCTCGACCACCGTCCCCCGCACGCGACGCACCCGGCCGTCGGACTCCCGGTCCGCCTGCCAGCGCAGATGTCCGTCTTCGGGCAGACCCCAGCCCACCAGCGCGCCCACCGAGTCGAGCCGCCAACGCAGCTCGCCAAAGCTCGTCGGCCCCAGCACTCCCCAGCTCACCGACAGGGCACCCTCGGGCAGGCCCATCCCAGTCCACCGGCCGCGCACGTCGAAGTCGAGGCGGGCCTGCTTGCTGTCCGGCCGCACGAACCTCTGAGGCGCCCCCGAGCGCGTCAGATCCACCGCGAACGTCGCGTCGCTGCCGGTGATCCCGACCAGCCGCCCCACGGCGTCCCGCTGCACCGTCCAGGAGTGCCCGGACAGCGACGAGAGCGACCGCGGCCGCCCCGCGTCGTCCAGGGTGAAGTCCACGGATCCGCCGGGCTCCGCGACCCGCTGCACCCGCCCGCTGCGATCCCGACCCAACGACCAGCGCCCCGTGTCCCGCCGCACGCCGATGACCCGTCCCCCGCGGTCGCGCTCCAGCACCAGCTCACCGGCGGCTGTGTCGTCGCGGCCGCTCACCGAGCCCTGCCCATCCCGCTGCAGGGTCGTGCGGGCGCCGCCCGGTCGCTGCCACGCGCGCAGACCACCGTTGGGGTCCGTCTCCACCAGCAGCTCTGCGTCGTCCACCAGCAGCCGGTCGATCCCACCATCGCCGCCGCGCCGCACGTCCCAGCGGGTCCCGCCCTCGATCAGCGCCGAGGCCAGCCCGTCACCATCGCGGCGCACGCGCTTGCTGCCCTCGGGCCCCGACCACCCCGACAGCAGCGTGCCCGCATACGACAACGAGCTCGACGTCCGGTCGTCCCGCACCTCCTCGATGCGGCCATGCTCGCCGAGCACGAAGCTCACCGTGCGCCCCGCGGGCCCCTCGAACCCGACGATCCGCCCTTGACGATCCCGCCGCACCCCGGCGCTCGCGCCGTCCAGCCGCACCTCGCCGATGGCCCGCTCCGGCGCCGGCAAGATGAGCTCTGCGCCCTCGCGCACGCTTAGGAGCGACAACGCGCCGGCGGTGTGGCGCTTGATGCTCAGGTCCGGTCCTCCCGTGCGTCCGACCGCCCGAATGTGCCCGTCGTCGGCGCGCTCGAGCGTCGTCCGGCGTCCCGCAGGATCGGTCCACGAGCTGATCCCGCTCGCGCTCGCCTCCACCACGCCCCGACCGCCGCCACCATCCACGATCGCGCTGAGCACGCCGCCCGCGCGGTCGAACCTCACCTCCCGGCCATCCTGGCTCGCGGACCGCAGCCGCCCCGTGTCATCCCAGTCGAACGTCAGCCGCCCCGTCGGCAGCTCCACATCCGTGGGCAGCGCCGCCAGCGGGGCGAAGCGCACGTCCTCCACCGCCCGGCCGCCGCGCCGCACCGAACGCACGCGCCGCTCGGCGTCCCAGGTCAGGTCGAACGTGCCGCCGGCGAGACCATCCACCCGTACCTGCAGACGGGAGTCGCTCAGGGTGGGGCTGATCTGCACGCTGGCGGCGGGGCCGTCCGCCTGGGACACCCGCCCAGTCGCGTCGTCGTACGCCACGGACACAACGCCCGCCGGGGTGTTCGCCTCCGTCAGTCGCCCGCGCCCGTCGTACCGAAAACGCCAGGTTCCCGCCGGCGCATCCACGGTCTGCAGTTGGCTGCCCACGTACTCAAAGTCCGCCACGCCGCCTTCCGCGTCGAGCAGGCGCGACATCCGGAACCGGGAGTCCGTGTCGATGGACCACTCGGTGATGCCCGCAGACACCACCGCTTCCAGGCGGCCGTTGTTGTAGTTCAGCGCCCAGTCCGCGCCGGCGGCGGGCTCGATGCCGCGCAGGGCGCCGTTGGTCTCGTAGATCTCCCGGGTGCCGTCGGGCAGGCCGAGCACCACGCTGCGGTTCTCGCTCAGGAGCGTGCGCGCCCCCCGCGCGGCGGAGCGGTAGATCTCGTCGGAGTCGAAGTCCGGCTCGGGCGCGCCGAGGTAGCGCAGCCGCATCGAGCCCAGCGTGGATGGGTCGCTGACCAGCAGCTCCTCGAGCGCTCTCACGCCGCCCAGCGCCCGGCGGTCCGACCGCGGCGTGCTGCGGCGCCAGGCGTCCACCACATCGCGCGTGGTGTTGTCGAGCTCCTCCGCGCTCGGCGGAGCCCCGGCCCAAAAGCTGTCCCGGAACCCGTCGGCGTCCACCAGCATCCGCTCGCCCCAAGGGCCGGGCATCCAGAACCGGGCGAGGTCGTACGTCCAACCAGGAGCGAGGTCGGAGGCGCCTTCCGGCTCCATGTGGTTGTAGGTCAGCGCCATGCGCATCCCCACGGGCAGGTCGGGGCGCGGCAGGGGCTCCAGGCGCAGCACGAGGTTGCCTGAGAGCAGGCTGACGCCGGCGCCGCCGCCGAGATCGACGAAGACGTCTTCGAGCGTGCCCCAGCCAAGGTGCTCGATGGGGTCCGGGTCCAGCAGGTCCCGGGTGGACAGCGGCAGGCTCGCGCGCGTCTCGAACTGCACGATCTCGCCGTCGTCCTGGCCGGACGCCGAGGTCGAGAGCGCGAGCAGGATCAGCAGAGAGAGCAGCGGTCGGCGCAGCGGAGACTCCTGGCAGGCCCGGGGACCCTACAGCGGTACGACACCTCCGTAGGAAACTCCGGTCAGGTAGGCCACGTCGCGCTTCCAGGTGGTCAGGTCCCGCTGCGAGAACTCCGACAGGTTGTCGTGGCCGCAGGCCCGAGCCATCACCTGCATGAGCTCGACGGTCGCCCCGAACCAGTTGGAGAGCCGCTTCGCCGACGCCGCGATCTCCAGCCGCGCGCGCAGCGATGGCTTCTGGGTCGCGATGCCCACGGGGCAGTTGTTGGTGTGGCACGCCCGCATGCCGAGGCAGCCGATGGCCTGCAGCGCCGAGTTGCTCACCGCCACGCCGTCCGCGCCCAGCGCCATCGCCTTGATGAAGTCGGACTCGGTGCGCAGCCCACCGGTGATGATGAGGGTGACGCCCCCGCCTCGCTTGTCGAGGTGTCGGCGGGCCCGGGGGAGCGCGGCCAGCGTAGGCACCGAGATGTTGTCCTTGAACAGGTTCGGCGCCGCGCCGGTGCCGCCTCCGCGGCCGTCGAGGATGATGTAGTCCACCCCGATGTCGAGGGCGGCGTCGATGTCGAGCTCGATGTGCTGCGCGCTGAGCTTGAACCCGATGGGGATGCCGCCGCTGACGTCGCGGACCTCATCGGCCACCCGGCGAAAGTCCGCGGTGGTCACCAGATCGGTGAAGCGCGGGGGCGAGATGGCCGGCTCGCCCTCCGGCAGTCCGCGCACCTCGGCGATGCGCCCCTGCACCTTGTTGCCGGGCAGGTGGCCGCCGGTGCCGGTCTTGGCGCCCTGGCCGCCCTTGAAGTGGAACGCCTGAACGTTCCGGGTCTTCTCGATATCCCAGCCGAACTTCGCGCTGGCCAGCTCGTAGAAGTAGCGGCTGTTTGCCTTCTGCTCGTCCGGAAGCATGCCGCCCTCCCCCGAGCAGATCCCCGTCCCCGCCATCTGCGCGCCCTTGCTCAGCGCGACCTTCGCCTCTTCGGACAGCGCGCCATACGACATGTCGGACACGAACAGCGGGATGTCCAGCGACAGCGGCTTGCGGGCTTCGGGCCCGATGATGAGCTCGGTGCCGATCGGCGCGTCGTCCAGATGGGGGAGGCGCGCGAGCTGACCGGTCAGGATCTGGATGTCGTCCCAGGTGGGCAGCTCGGTGCGCGGGACGCCCATGGCCGATGCGGGGCCGTGGTGTCCGACCTTGCTCAGCCCGTCCCGGGCGAGGGCCTGGATGTGCTGGTTGTGCGGCTCGGCGGGGTCGCCGTGGGTGTCCTGGTAGGGGCCCAGGTACTGGTCGCGGTCAAACGGCTGGGGATGCTCGGCCGCGAACGCGTCGATGTCTGCCCGGTCCACAAAGACGGTGTCGTCCTCGACCCACGAGGCGAAGCGGTGCAGCGCCTCGTCGTTGTTGTAGGCGGACACGCCGGTGTCGAGCCGGTAGTCCCACTGATGCACTCCGCAGATGAGGTTGTCGTTGCCATCCACGTGGCCGTCGGACATGAGCGCGCCGCGGTGCAGGCAGCGGCCGTAGAGCACCGAGACGGAGTCGTCGAAGCGGGTGACGACGAGATCGACTTCGCCGACGAGCGCGTGGGTGGGGGTCCGATCGGCGAGGGCCGAGAAGGTGGCGACAGAGACAGGCTGGCTGGGCATGCCCGAGCATACGCCGAGGGCGCGCCTCTGGAGTAGGCTGCGCCGATGACGATTCGGCCCCCTGCGGGTGCGCTCGCGGTGGGCGTCGTCCTCGCTGTCGCCACCATGCTGTTCCTGATTCGTCCTCCTTGGGAGCAGGTGAACCTGCATGAGGGGGACGAGTTGTGGTTCCTCAACGTCGGGCTGGCCCTGGCCGACGGACAGGACGCCTGGCTGTGGCCCAACGACGCCGACACGGGCATGGACAAGCCGCCGGCCTTCCTCGGGCTGATCGGCGCCTCGTTCGCCGCTCTCGGCCACACGACGTGGGCGGGGCGGTTCCCGTCCGCTCTCATGATGGTGCTCGCGGCCCTGCTCGTGGCTCTGGCCGCCCGCCGCCTCGGGGGTCCCGTCCTGGCCTTGCTGGCGGGACTCGCGCTGCTCACTCCGCCGTATCTCTACGCGCCGCGCGGTGCGTGGGCGGCGGTCACCGAGCCCGCGCTCGTCGCCGCCATGGCTGCCGTGCTCGCCATCGTCCTGCGGCTGCTCGAGCCCGGCGACCAGGCGCTGCGGCCTCGCTTGTGGGGCGGGCTCCTGGGGGTGGTGCTCGGCTGGATGACCCTGCTCAAGACGGCCATCGTCCTCCTGCCGCTCGCCGGACTCGTCGCCTCGGTGGCGGTGGTCGGGGCGGAGGGAAGACGGCGCCTGCTGCGCGCCGCGCCCTGGACGGTGCTCAGCCTGGTCCTCTGCGCCGGGGCCTGGCCCGCGCTGCTCCTCATCAGCGGCAAGAGCGAGTACCTCATTGGGGTCTGGTTCTCCGGCGGACTGGCCAAGATCGGCGACGTCATCGGTGGCTCCACCCGCGAGCCGTTCTATCTCATCACCTACACCGCCTCTGGCCTGGGCTCGCTGCTGCCGGTGGCGGTGTTCGCGCTGGGGGTCGCGCTGTTGCCCGGCGATCCGGCCACCCGGGCCGCGCGGCGCATGGCGGCAGCGTTCGTGGGCGTCACCATGGTCCTCTTCTCTCTCACCGCGACCCAGTGGCCCTGGTACTCGGTGCCTGCCTTGCCGTTCCTCGCGTTGTTGGTGGGGCTCGCCGCGGTGGAGGCCGCCCGGCGCCCGCGTCCATGGCTGGTGGTGATCCTCGCGGCCGCGGCCGCCGCCGGTCTCCTGTTCCATCAGCCCTGGATCCGCGGCATCGATCTGCTCAACCCCGAGGTCGGGCTGCTCGAGATTCCGTTTGCCGTCGAGCCCGGCCGACTACTGGCCAGGCACCCCATTCCCGCGATGCTGCTCGGTCTCGCGCTCCCGGCGAGCCTATTGCTGGGGTGGTCTCGGCTCGGCTCCGCCGCTCGCTCGGGGCTCGCCGCCGCCCTGGTCCTGTCCATCGTCGCGACCTCGGTGGCGAACCTGATGCGCATCCAGTGGTTCCCCGAGGTCCGCCCCGACTCTCCGCTCCTGACCCTGGTGGATCTGGCGCTCGCAAAGGAGGCTCGCGGCGGTGAGGAGGACTGGTCGCTCAACGACGGCTACTTCCGGTACCAGTTGGCCCTCCTGGAGCACGCCCGCGCCCAGCCCCGTCAGATTCGGATCTCGGCAGTGGACCCGCACTCGGACGCGGCTCTGATTCTCGAGCGCGCCCGTCCCGTGCAGCCCCGCGAAGACCGGCCTGAGTTCCCCGGGGAGCCGATGAAGCTCGAGGACCGCGTGCATGAAGCCGAGCTGAACCTCGAGCTCGGGCCCGACGAGCCCTTGCTCTTGCGGCTACGTCGCGTGGACGAGGCTGGAGGCAGCGGGACCCTCGAGTCCGTGGACTGCATGCGACTCCTCCGATTCGACGGCACCGGGCCGGTGGACCTCCGCCTGCGCTTCGGCGCGCTGCGCCTCGATGAACTGCCTAGCGGCGTGCAGTCCGAGGTCTTCTGCGGTGCCACCCGTCCCCACTATCGGGGCCGGCCCACGTCGGCGGACCAGGCTAGGGAATAGCGGCGTCTAGCGGCGTCTACTGGGGGCAGCGCAGGTGGTGCACGCACACCGCCTCAGCGAAGGCCTCTTGGTCCACGTCCTCGTTCTCCTCCAGTGCCGCGCAGTCTGCGGGGACCTCACAGCGGTCATCCACCACGGTCTCGAGGATGGCTCCACGGGCGGGCGCCAACAGCTCGGCGGGAAGCGAAGGCAGGGCCACAAAGGCCGCCGCGAACTGCGCAGCGACGGTCACTTCCCGGCCGGTCTCGAGATCCGCTCGCGATGCGGCAGCCACGCCGATCTCCCAGGCGATCTGGTCGCGCACCATGGGATCGCGGGTGCGGTCGAGCTGGGCGAGCAGCTCCCGGGCGCGCCCCTCGGGGCCGTCCTCATGGGCAAGAGCGAGGGCCTCGGCGGGGTCGCGACGGGCCTGGCGCAGCAAGCGGGCCAGCATCGCGGGTGGCCAGGGCCCGAGCGATTCCAGCAGATCCTCGGGGAGCGCCTCGGGGTCCTCGGTGCGCGGCACCGTGTCGTAGGTGAGGCCCCAGAACAGCCAGCGCTCGTCGCCGATGGGCAGCCCCTGCGCGAAGCGCAGCAGGGCGAGTCGGTCCTCGTCGGACCAGTAGCCCATCTCCCCGGGCAGCACGCGGCCAAGGCTCGCGAGGACGGCGCGGCGAGCCACGAGCCGCCCGGGCCGGATGCCGAGCACGGTGTCCAGGTCGGCGGCGATGAGCTGTTTGGGATCTGTGGAGACCTGGGGGCTGATCTGGATGGCCCCCGGGTGGTGGTACCCAGCCACGCTCGTCAGTCCGGTCATCTGCCAGTCCCGGACGAAGTCTCCCGCCAGCCCCACCCCGCCCATGAGCGCCATAGACGCGGTCACCGGCAAGGCCAGTCGCCGCAGGGGCCCGTCACCCCACAGGGCGGCCGCGGTGACGGGCAGCATCGTCAGCAGCGGCACGAGGTAGTGGATGGAGTCGCCTCCCCCGCGCGGCACCGGCGGCCACGTCGGCAGGCCCGGGGCGAGCAGCAGCCACTCGAGCAGAAAGAAGCCGATGCTCGCCGCCAGGACGCGGGCCACCAGGGAGCGCCGCGCAGCGAAGACCAGGGCGACGACGCCAGCCATCGCCGGCACGATCCACAGCAAGCCGAGCCAGGGCTTCAGGTCGAACTGCGGCGCAAAGAGGTTTCCCCAGAAGGGCTCGCCAAACAGCACCCCCAGTCGCTCCCCGACGCCGATGTTGGCGCCCAGCAGATCGGGCAGGGTCCTGCCGTGCACGTCGTAGGTGACGTCGCGATCGGGCGGCAGCAGGCGCAGCAAGAACCACGGGCAGAAGCCGACCAGCGCCCCCGCAACGAACGCCCCCGGATGGGCCGGCAGCGCAGGGCGTCGGCGCACGAGCCAGACCGCGGCCACCGCGGGAACGATGAACGCCGCGATGTACGCGTAGAACAGCGACGCCCCGCACAGGAGTCCCAGCAAGAGCGCGTCGCGGCGCCGTCCCCGCTCGAGCAGCACGCTCACCGCCACCATCGCCCCGAGCACCAGGGCCATCACCTCGACGTGGTTACCGAAGCCCCGCACCGCCATGTGGCGGTACGCCGGCGGCGACAGCACGTACAAACCCGCCGCCGTGGCCGCCCCCCAGCGCCCGCCGAGGAGGCCGCCCAGTCGCCACGCGCCGCACAGGATCGCCAGCCCGAAGGCGAACGGAACCAGCCGCCACACCCAGACCTGCTCCGGCAGCACGCCGAACAGGCCTCGGGCGGCCAGGGTGTTCACCGCGCAGCCGCCGCAGAAGTCCTTGAGCACGAGCATGTCGGCGCGCAGCGGGAGGCCTGCCTCGAGCAGCATGGCGCTCGTGGGGCTGAAGAGCTCGTCGATGCTCAGTCCGGGGCCCCGAGCCAACTGCAGGCCCCAAAACACCAGGCTCAACGCCACGACGGCGCTGACAAACAGGGGGTCGCGGAACCGGGGTGGCGGGCTCGACACGGCGAGAGTGTACTGACGGCAAGCCCGATAGACTGCCCAGGTGACTGCGCGCCGTCCCCCGAGCCTTCCCCGGTTGCTGCTCTTTACGATCGTCACCGTCGCCGCCGTCCTCATCGGTGGCAACGCCGCGGTGGAGTGGCTCGAGCGCCGCGGCGCCGTCGACACCCAGCGCCGCGACGACGTCGTGCAGTTCGTCAACGAGCCCCTCTTTGCGCGCGACGGCACCGATTGGAGGACCAGCGCCTACGCGCATCAGTCGATGGTCCCGGCGGCGTTTGCGCGGGAGAAGCCGGACGGGACGTGGCGCGCGTTCCTGCTGGGAGGCTCGTTCATGATGGGCACGCCGTACGTGCACCAGGACCACGGTGAGGAGCGGCCCGGCGGCATCGGGACCTGGCTGCGGGAGGTGTTGCGCCCGAAACCCCAAGGCGCGGTCGAGATCATCAACCTCGCCTCGGGCGCCGCCAGCTCGCAGCGGGTCGCCCACGTGGCCCAGCAGGCCGTGCAGCTGCAGCCCGACGTCCTGGTGGTGGCGAGCTGCAACAACGAAGGCGAGTTCCCGCCCAGCAAGCTCAGGGAGGCGCTGCACAAGCAGGGCGCCTACCGGCTGTTGTCGCGCATGCTCATCAGCGAGCCAGAGCCCGGGCAGCGTCCGGTGTACGCGCGGCAGTCCGCCGATGTGGAGGTCGTGCGGGCGACGTGGCTGCAGCGGCTGAGCACGATCGTGGACGAGGCCGAAGAGCGCGGCGTGGCCGTGGTGCTCTGCACGCTGCCGGTGAACCTGCGCTACGGCCACCTGGACGGAAAGTCGTTCGAGCGGGGCTTCCTCGACGGCACCTACTGGGAGGACGAGCACGGCGCGACGCCTGCGGTGCACGGGTGCATCGCTCGGGGCGTGGCCCAGTACGACGCTGGCGACTTTGACGGCGCGCTGGAGACCCTGGCCGACTGCGACGACGAGGCGGAGGCCCTGCGCTTCGCCGGTCTCGCGCTGGCGGCAAAGGGGGAGCCTGCCCGGGCCTTACCGCTGCTGGAGCAGTCGGTGGAGCTGGTGCCGCGAAACCGCTGCCGCCCCTCGTTCAATGACGACATCCGGGCGTTGGCCGTCGCCCACGAGCACGTCGTCCTCGCCGACCTCGACGCGGCGGCGAGGGCTGGCTCGCCTGGCGGGCTCCCGGGCCACGAGCTGTTCACGGACTACTGCCACATGAACTGGAGCGGCTATGCGCTCATGGCCGAGACGATCACCCAGGCCATGCAGCGCGCGCAGCTGCTGCCGGCGTCGCCCGCGCCGATCTCGGCCGAGCGCCGAGAAGCGCTGCGCCAGGCCTATGGCCTCCAGCGAGTGTCCGAGCCCGGGGAAGACCGCCGGTAGCGCACCGAACGATGCTCAGTTCCCCGTCAGCTTCTCGCCGAAGTGGGCGCCGGCCAGCGCCACGCCGAAGCCGACCACGCCGCCGATGAGCATGCGCGACAGGCTCGCCTGGTAGATCATGATCGGCGAGAAGAACGCGATGAAGAAGGTGAACACCACGGTGATCCCAGCGCCGATCGCGGGCTCCACGAGCCGCGGGCCGGGCGACACGACCCCGATGAGGAACCCACCGGCGAAGAAGCTGGCGCTCATCAGCACCATCTCGAGCCGCAGCATCAGCATGTGCGAGGTCGTGGACCCCGCCAGCAAGCGCGTCAGCCCCTGCCCCAGCACGATCTCGAACGCCGTGAAGATCAGCACCGACAGCGCCACCCAGTTCCAGCTCACGGGACGCTGCATCACCACTCCGCTCGAAAGCCGAACCACGGCCGAATGGGCAGCTGCCGGAAGATGAAGGGACGGGGAGCCTCGCGCTGCCCCGACTCCTCGTTCACGCTGCCGTTGCCGTAGATCCACACGTACTGGCTCTGCGCGTTGTAGACGTTGAGCACGTCCAGATACACGGTCAGCTTCACCCGGTCCTTGACCACGCGCGTGTTCTGGATCCGCAGCGACAGCTCGTGAAACAGCGAGTAGTTCTCGCTGTTGTAGTTGTACAGAACGCTGCGCCAGGTCGTCCCGTCGTCGTCGAGCGCGTGCACCACCGGGCTGCGCGGCTTGCCGGAGCGGACCTCCCAGGTGCCCGAGATCTGCCAGTCCTTCTTCTTGCCCAGCTTCACGTCGCCGCCCACCCGCAGCGCGTGCCGCTGGTCGAAGAACGGCCGGAACGTCTGCGGACCCGCCTCGTTCAGCGGGTTGTGCCGCATCGTGCTCCCCAGCGAGTAGGTCGCGGCCAACCCGTAGCGCTCGCCGCGCATCCCATAGAAGACGTCGATCCCCATGGCGTGACCGGTGCCCACGAACGCGTACCCCTGGCCGCGGCGCACCGCCTCGATGGTGTCGGGGTTCACCAGCAGGTTGTCCAGCGCCCGGTAGTACGCCTCCACCCGAACCAGCGCGCCGAACGGCAGGAACTGCTCGATCGCGGCTGCTATCTGGATCGCCCGCTGGGCCTTGAGCTCAGACGCGCCCGACTGCTCGTCGTAGACCAGCGGGTCGTTGGGCATCTGGTGGGTGAGCGCGAAGTTGGCCTTGATCTTGGTGAACGTCGGCAGCTTCAACGCCAGCGACGCCCGAGGCGACACCAACACCTTGCCCACCACGTTGACCGGCGTGACCCGCACCCCCAAACGACCGTCGAACGCCTTGCTGCCAAACAGGTTCTTCCAGTCGTCCTCGACGTACAGCGACAGCTGCGTCCACTCCTTGCGCGGGTTGAACGGCAGCTCGTAGGACCCCAGCGAAGCCCAGGGCACCGCCGCCCAGGTCGGCACGGAGCGCGGGTCCTTGATGACGCCGTCGCCGGACATGCTCATGTAGGCGAGCTCGGCGCCGGCATGCAGGGTGTGATCGCCGGCGTCGTCGAACGCGAAGTGCAGGTTGGACCGCCACGAGGGCCGCAGGATCTTGACCTTGCGAGTCACCCCGAACTCCGCCAACTGCTGCTTGTCCGCCTCGTCGTGGGTGATGGCGAAGACGTTGTCCCAGGTGACCCGCTGCCCCATGCGCCAATCCCAGTGGATCGCCCCCAGATACAGCCGGTTGCGCGCATCGAGCGGGTTGGCGAACTGCAGCAGCGCTGGGTCGTCGGGGTCGTCGCTCACCCCAAAGCTCATCCGGTCGTGGCTGTGCATGAAGGTGAAGCGGAGCTTGTGGTTGTCGCTCTTGAACGTCAGCCGACCCAGATACTCGCCGAACTCCAGCCCGAACTTGCTCTCCTTGCTCAGCACCCCGATGGCGCGCATCACGCCGAAGTAGGGCTCCAGGAACGAGCGCCGGGCCGACACCAGGTACGTCATCTTGCTGCCCGGCTTGCCGAGCGGACCCCCTACCCACGCCGAGGCCATCGCCATGTTGATGTCGAAGACGCCGTCGTGCTCCCGGGTGTCTCCGTCGATGGTCTCCACCGTCAACGCGCCCGCCAGCGACTCGCCGAGCTCCGCCCCGGGCCCCGCGCTGTACAGCTTGATGCTGTCGGCGATGGCCGGGTTGAACAGCGTGAACACGCCGCCCAGGTGGTTCGGGTTCTGCAGCTCCACCCCGTCGAGGTAGAACAGCGTCTCGTCGGCGTCGCCGCCCCGCACATGGAACGTCGCGAAGAAGTCGCTGTCGCCGGTGACTCCGGGCATCTGCTGCACCACGCGGGCGATGTCGCCCATGGCCCCCGCTGCGACCTCGATGTCCGCCCGGGTCATCTCCCAGGTCCCCACGACCGCGCCTTCGGGCGGCGCCAGCGGCGCGCGCTCCACCTCCCGCCAGCGCTTGCGCGCGAGCACGACGGTCTCGTTCTGCAGGTCCGACGGCACCAGGATCGCGGCGAACGAGGTGCGCTCATCGGCCGCGACGTCCACCTCCTCCACCACGCGTTCAAAGTCGTCGTGGAAGAGGATGAGCTTGATCGGCCCGGCCGGGATCGCCTCGATCTCCCAGCGGCCGTCTGCATCCGTGGTCGCTTCGAGGTCCGTGCCCGCCACCGAGACCAGCACGCCCGCGAGCGGCGCGTCCTTGTGGTTGGTCACCCGGCCCGCGAGGGCGCCCGTGGGGGTGACCTCGACCTCGGGCTCCGCCGGTCCAGGCACAAAGTCGAATGAGTAGTCCACGCTGATGGCGGCGGGCTCGCCGTCCACCTCGGCGGGCGAGAACCGCATCTGGGACGCCGCCTCCAGGGCTGCAGCGTCGAGGTCCTCGTGCACGCCGGTGACGATCTCGGTGGACGCCACGTCGCCAGCTTCGTCGATCACGATCCGCACCGTCACGGACCCGCCCACGCCCGCCTGGCGCAGGGCGTCGGGGTAGTTCGGGTCCACCGCGTGGAGCAGCTCCGGGGCCTTTGTCAGGGCCGGGGCCGCGGTCTGCGGGTCGCTCGGTGGCGCGTCGGGTTCTTCCGCGAGGGCCACCTGTCCCGGCAACAGCAGCGCGAGCGCGCAGAGGATCACGAGGTGATGCATCTCTCGGTGGGACCGGTCTCGCTGGCTGAGGGGGGGCACGGGCCGATGATACCGATGCCGTGAGAAAATCTGCGTCACCCACGGGGCGGCCGCGTCTTCTTGGTGAACCCCCGCTGGAGCCTGACCCTCCGGCGACACCCCAGGATGATCACGATGACGACCGCAAACACCCCCGAGACCCTGTCCCCCGACGCCGTGCGCTCCACCGTGCGGGATGCCTACGGCGACGTCGCTCGCACCGGCAGCTCGTGTTGCGCCCCGACGTGCTGCGATCCGGTGAGCGCCGAAGCGAAGCCCATGCTGCAGCAAGCGGCGGCGCGGTCCGAGGAGATCGCCCAGGCGCTGGGCTACTCCGCCGAGCAGCTCGCCTCGGTCCCCGACTCCGCGAACCTGGGCCTTGGCTGCGGCAACCCGCTGCTCATCGCGTCGCTCCAGCCCGGCGACGATGTGCTCGACCTCGGCTCCGGCCCCGGCTTCGACTGTCTGCTCGCCGCGGGCCAGGTCGGCCCCACCGGCAGCGTCATCGGCGTGGACATGACGCCCGACATGCTGGACCGGGCTCGGGAGACCGCCGCCAAGGCCGGCGCCACCAACGTGGCGTTCCGGCTCGGCGCCATCGAGGCCCTGCCCGTCGGCGATGCCACCGTCGATGTGATCATGAGCAACTGCGTGATCAACCTCTCGCCCGAGAAGGACTCGGTGTTCCGCGAGGCGTTCCGGGTCCTGCGCCCGGGCGGCCGGCTCGCCATCAAGGACATCCTCGCCACCGCGCCCATCCCCGCCGACCTGAAGAGCGACTTCGAAGCGCTGACCGGGTGCATCGCCGGCGCCGCGACGGTGACGGAGATCGAGGCGGCGCTTCAGTCCGCGGGGTTCGCGTCGATCCAGGTGAGCGTGCATGAGTCGTCTCGGGCAATGATCGACCAGTGGATGCCCGGACGCGGCGCCGGAGCCGTGGTGGCGTCGGCCTCGATCACCGCCATCCGCCCGGAGTCCGCGTGACCGCAAGCCCCGCCCCCCTGCAGACCGCCTCAGCTTCGCTTCCCGCCCTGCGCTCCGCCCTGCTCGTGCAGGTGCGGGCGCGGGTGGCGAGCGAGGCCGACGCCGAGGATGTCGTGCAGGACCTGCTCGCCCGCTTGTGGGCCCAGCGCGAGGGCCTCGCCGGCGTCGATGCGTTCGAGAACTTCGTGCGCCGCGCCGCCACCAACGCCGTACACGACCACCATCGCCGCAACGGTGCCCGCGCCCGCACCACCGAGCGCGTCCGCCACGAGCCCAGCCCCTCCGCTCCCCAGGTCCCCGTCCCCGCCGAGCTCGACGGGCCGTTCGATCGGGAGCTGCTCGCCGCGTGCCTGGAGCCGTTCCTGCACACCCTGCCGCCGACCTACCGCCAGGCCATCGAGCTGACCCACTTCGGCGGCATGAGCCAGGCCGACGCCGCCGCCCACCTCGGGCTGTCGCCGACCGGCTTTCGATCCCGCGTCCAGCGAGGCCGCGCCTTGCTCAAGGACCGGGTGCTGGCCTGCTGCGAGGTAGCCGTGGACTCCCGGGGCCGGGCCGTGTCCGCGACGCCGAAGGACCCCTGCGCCTGCTGATCGACGCGGAGCCCTCAGGGCAGCCAGGTGGCTCCGCCGGGACCTCCATAGGCGCCGAGATCGCTGGTCGTCCCGTCGAAGTCGAGGATGGAGGGGTCTCCCGCGTCGATGAGGGGGGAGCCCGCCGAGAGCGAGTAGTCGCCAGCGCCTTCATCGGTGTACTGCGGGTCGTCCAGGGTCAGCGAGACCGCGGTGATGGGGGCGGAGTCCGCGTTGGATACGAAGGACTCGCCAGCGCCACTGGCGACCACGTTGACGTACTCGATGGTCGCGTCGGTGGCGGGCCCCGACACCTGCGCCAGATCCGCCATGTTGCTGTTCGCCGACCAGCTGTTGTTCGCGAACGTGGTGTTCACCAGCTCGAAGAAGCCCTCTGAGGCGAAGATGCCCGCCCACTCCAGGACCTCGCCGAACGTGTTGTTGGCGATGTCCGCGTTGATGATCGCGAGGTCGTCGCCGGCGTCGAACAGCCCGTGGACCTGCCCGGTGAGCGGGTTGCTGAACGTGTTGTCGGTCACCCGCAGGTTGGTGAAGCGCACGCTGCCCCCGTCCGAGTAGCCCAGCAGGCCCCGGCTCCCCGCCGACGGAAAGGCGCCAAAGCCGATGCCCACGAGGTTGTTGGCGAAGACAAAGCGGTCCACGGTGGTGGCCCCGCTGAGGTCGTCCAGCGCGAGCGCGCCGTACAGCGTGCGGCCCACGTTGACGACCGTGTTGCGCACTCCGATGTCCGTGAAGACGTGCGCGTCGGACGAGCTCTCCTGGGTGAAGAGGATCCCCCACAGGGTGTTCCCCACGGTCAGCGTCGAGTTCACCAGCAACACGCCATCCATCATGACCGGCGCGCCCTCTGCGTAGAGGGTGCCGTACAAGCTGGTGGCTTCGATGAGGGCGTCCGTGATGACGACGTCCGTCAACGAGAGCTCGCCGTCGTAGGCGTAGAGGACTCCGTACGACGTGCCGTCGATGTCTGCGGTGAAGCCAGTGATGTCCACGTCGCCCAGGGTCATGGGCGCTCCGTCGGTCTCGAAGATCCCGCCCACGTCGTCGAGATCGCACTGCGCGCCGTCCACGGTGACGTCGGTCACCACCAGCGGCCCCGCCGCGTCCACAACCGATGCCTGGACCCCATTGCAGCTCGTGTTCTTCACTGTCAGCGAGGCCAGAGTGACCGCCGCGCTCGCGCTCAGCATCCAGCTGTCGCCCGCGTCGAAGAACGTCGTGGTGCGCCACGCGCCGCGCAGGGTCAGGGCGGTGGACCGGGTCTGCTCGGAGACGGCCCAGTCGCCGGCTTGCACGCACAGCGCGGCGCCGGCGGGGGCGGTGGCGATGGCCGTGACGACGTCGGGGTAGTCCACGGGGATCCAGCCGTCCAGGTCCACGCCGCCATCACAGTCGTTGTCCAGAGCGTCGCACAGCTCCGTCGCGCCGGGGTAGCTGGCAGGGTTGGTGTCGTCGCAGTCGCTGGAGTCGGCCAGCGGGGTGCCGCAGGTGAGCGCGGTCGCCGTTTGGTGCCCGTACCCGTCGCCGTCGCCATCCACCGCCGACTCCACCGCGTCCACCGAGCCGGGCCCGTCCACCAGGCCATCGCAGTCGTCGTCGAGCTCGTTGCACACCTCATCGGCGTCGGGGTTGACCGCGGGGTTGGTGTCGTCACAGTCGCCGGCGTCTCGGGAGAAGCCTGACGGCACCTGGCAGGCTCGCTCGGTGTGGTCCTGCACGCCAAAGCCGTCGGCGTCGGCGTCGGCGAAGAACGTGATCTCCAGCAGCGCGTCGTCCTCCCCGTCGCAGTTGCTGTCTACGCCGTCGCACACCTCGGCCGCGCCGGGATAGGCCTCTGGGTTGTCGTCGTCGCAGTCCACGTCCGCGGAGTAGCCATCGCCGTCGGCGTCTGGCGCAGGGGTCGGCTGGGGATCCGGGTCCGCGCTCGGGCAGCCGGCGAGGAGGACGAGCAGAGCGAAGAGCAGGCGGTGCATGGCGGTCCTGGGCGGCGCGGCGGGAGGGGTCGGCGACGCGAAATGATATCCGCCCTGCCATCCTCGCGACGTGACCGCCCCCGAACCCCGTGCCCTATCCCCCGCGCGCAAGCTCGTGTTTGGGCTCGTCACGGCCGGGCTCGTCCTGGCGGGGCTCAACGCCGTGGTGGAGCTCGGCGAGCGGGCCGGGCACATCGACACCCAGTCGGCGACCGGCACCACCGTGGTGTTGGAGGAGGCGATCTTCGCCGCCGACGGAGCCTCCCTCGTCACCACGCCCTACGCCGAGCAGACGATGGTGCGCTCGCGCATCGCCACGGACAAGGGATCGAGGACCCGGGTGTTTGTCACCGGCGGCTCGTTCGCCCAGGGCGCGCCCTACACCTACCCGAATCAGCCGGACGAAGGTTTCGGCGGGATCAGCTCGTGGCTGCGGCAGGCGTTCGCGGGCCAGGACGTGGAGTTCGTGAACGTGGCGTCGGGCGGGCAGGCCTCGCCGCGGGTGGAGGCCATCGTCGAGGAGCTGGTCACGCTGGACGCAGACGCGGTCGTGGTCGCCACCTGCAACAACGAAGGGTCGGTGCAGCCGGGCCAGATGTTGCAGGTGCTGCATGAGTTCGGGGTCTACCGGCTGCTGTCGAGCGCGCTGCAGCCCAATGGCTCTGGGGGGGCTCCGATGTGGGCGAGCCCGTCGTCCGACGAGGCGGTGGAGCACAACACGGCGTACGAGCGGAACCTGCGGCTGATGGCGACCAAGAGCGCGGCGGCGGGGGTGCCGCTGTTTCTGGCCACCGTGCCCATTCAGCTGCGTCACGGGGGGCATGAGGCGGGGCCGGCGAGGACGTGGATCCCGAGGACGTGGAGCGGCGAGGATCAAGTGGACGCATGCATCGCGAAGGGTCGGGCCGAGTTCGAGGCGGAGGACTACCGCGCGGCGGCGATGACGTTGGCGGGGTGCGGCGCGCATCCGGCGGCCCGGGAGACGCTGGAGGCGGCCTACATGGCGCTGTGGCGGCAGGGGCTGTCGGCGACGGACGGCGAGCTGTCGCCGGGTGCGTGTGTGGCGGACCTGGTGGCGAGCTTCCGTCAGCACGACTACGACGCCGTGATCGCGCGCGCACCGACCTGTGAGGACGGCCCCATCGACGCGATCTTCTGGAGCGGGCTGGCGCTGGCGGAGCTGGATCGTCTGCCCGAGGCGGTCGCGGCGCTGGAGCAGGCGGTGGAGCTGCGTCCCCAGGGGCGCTGCCGGCCGTCGCTGAACGCCATCGCCCGGGCCGTCGCCGCGGACTTTCCCCACGTGACGCTGGTGGACCTGGACGCCGAGGCCCGGACGCTGGCGCCGCGCGGGATCCCCGGGCCCGAGATGTTCGCGGGGAACTGCCACCTGCGCTGGAGCGGCTACGTGCGCATGGCCCAGGTGATCGGCGAGGCGCTGAGTGGCGAGGGGGTCCTCGCGCCGCCATCCCCGATGTCTTCGGACGCCATCAACGCCGTGGCGGAGAATCACGGGCTGAGTCGGGACCCGTGGACGGACGACGTGCTGCGGCGGTGATGCGCCCCGGTGCGGCTGGCCTACTCGAACTCGCCGCGCTCCAGCCCGCAGACGCCTGCCTCGCAGGTGGTCACCCAGGGAGGGCAACCCACGAGGTTGCAGCCGGTGCCTGGGTTGCAGACCTCCGTGTAGCGGTCCACCACCTCGGCTGCCTGGTCCGTCGCGACCGAGCGGGCGGTTCCCCCATTGCACGCATCGCAGCAGCCCAGCTCCACGACGATGCAGTCGTCAGGAACCACACACGCCGTGTACTCCGCGGGCAGCTCGGCGGGCGGCGGGTACTGCGGGTTGCAGCCGAGCAGGGAGCCGAGGAGGAAGAAGGCGAGGAGGAGGCGATGCATGGGGGCTCCGGGGATCGGGGGGACTACCAGCGAGGCGGCATCAGGGCGGCGGGGTCGGGGACGGTGGAGGTGACGCGGGCTGATCCGTCGGGATCGGCAGGGGCGACCTGGCCGTCGGGACGATCGCCCGCGCAGCGCGCCAGACCGGCGAGCATCGGTCCTCGGGCCTCGCCCGAGTCCACCATCGCCGACAGCGCGGTCGGCGCGATCTGCTCCGCCGAGGTCACGCCGCAGCCCACTCCGAACAAGAACGCCGTCTGGGCCCGGCCGTGCAGCGCCAGCGGTGCATCCCACGGCATCTCGCCGGGACGCTCGTCGGCGAAGTCCACCGCCATGTCTCCGCCCAGCGCCAGTCCGTAGCCCTCCGCCAGCGCCGGCAGGTCTCGCTCCTGGACGTGAGGCGCCAGGGCCAGAAACGCCGCGTGCCGGCCGTGGCCTGGGCGCGCGTTCATTCGGTGCGCGCCGGCAGACACGAGGGCCTCGGCGCGCGATGGGGCCGGAGCCACAAAGGAGCGCGGGAGCGTGGCGCCACAAAGGCCCGCGATGACGGCGCCTCCGAAGAACACGGCGCGGCCTGCTGTCTCGCCGGTCGGCCCGAGCCTGCGCAACCGCAGCGCGAGCACGGGGATCAGCGCGATGCCCACCGCCAGCAGGAGCACCCAGTACCGATACGCCAGCGGGTAGAACCACTTGTCCGACGGCAGCAGGAACAGCGGCACCAGCCACGACAGCGCGATCCCCGCCGCGAGCGCCTCGGGGCCCCGCCCGTCGCCCCGCCGGATGGCCCAGGCGATGGCCGAGGTCAGCCCGAGCAGGACGGCCCAGCCCAGCAGGCCCAGCAGCAGCCCGCGCCGCCACAGGTCCGGGTTGTGGGCGCCCCCCTCCAGCGCCTGGTGCACATACCCCAACAACGCAAGGCCCGTCGGGGTTCCCGAGGCATCGTCGGACACCGCGAGACCGCCGCCGAACTGTTCCACGCGAAACAGCTCCAGGCCGTCGGTGCCGCCGGGAACCAGCCACGCGAACAGGGCCAAGGGGAGCAGCACGCCCGCTGCCGCGCCGGCCGTCGCGAGCGCGCGGTCGGGCCAGGAGCGCAGCAGCACCATCGCGCCGACCCCGCACGCGCCGAGCGTCCACAGGGTCACGGGGCTCAGCAGCCATCCCACCGAGAGCACCACCCCCACGCCGAGGGCCCGTCGCAGCAGGGCCGGGCGGCCCGCGTCCGGCGACAGCGTCACCAACAGGGCCACCGCCAGCAGCTGCGGCAGCAGGGACTCCGGGGTGCGGCCGTTGACGCCGGCGAGCTCGAAGTGCAGGCCCGGCCACGCCGCTGCCATGAGGGCCCCCGCCATCACCGCCCCGGTCAGCGCGTCCTTGCTTGCGGCTCCGGCCCGCAGCCCCAACCACGCCGCGAGCCACCCGACGACTCCCGCCGAGCCTGCCCCGAACGCCAGGGCCACCCACTTGCCGGCGGCGACCACGTCCATGCCCAGGGTGACGGGCAGCGCCACGAGGGCCGCGACGAGGTAGCTGCCCAGCTCGTTCCCGTGCAGGGTGCCGATGGCCGCGTCCGGCGCGTTCCCGCTGGCGATGGCGAGGGCGGTGAGGAGCAGGTCCCACTCGCCGGGCACGTCCATGGGCCAGCCCCGGGGGGTGTGCACCATCAGGTGAGCGCCGGCCCAGAGAGCGGCGGCGAGCAGGGCTGCCACGGCGGGGAGGGCGCGCTGGGGGGTGGGGGACGGCACGGCCAGGAGCGTAGCGGTCGGTGCTCTACGGGTAGAGCTCGCCGATGTCCCAGCCCTGTGCGGTGCGCGTGTAGGCGTGGCGCAGGTGCAGGCGGAAGTTGCGGTCCTCCCAGAACTCGATGACGTCGGGCTTGAGCCGGAAGCCGCTCCAGAACGGCGGCCGCGGCACGGCGCCGATCCCGAACTTCGCGGTGTACTTCGCGATGCGGGCCTCGAACTCGCCGCGACCGCCCAGCGGCTGGCTCTGTTTGCTGGCCCAAGCGCCGATCTGCGAGGCGCGCGCTCGCGATGCGAAGTAGGCATCCGCCTGGGCATCCGAGACGGGCTCGATGGCGCCGCGGACCTGCACCTGACGCTGCTGGGTCTTCCAGTGGAAGTTCATGGCTGCGAACGGGTTCGCGGCGAGCTCGCTGGCTTTGCGGCTGCCCAGGTTTGTGTAGAAGACGAACCCGCGCTCGTCGAAGGCCTTGAGCAGCACCTGCCGCGCGGACGGGCGTCCGTCAGCGTCGGCGGTGGCGAGAGCGACGGCGTCGGGGACGCGGGGTTCGGTGGCCTTGGCCTCGTCGAACCAGCGGGCAAACAGCGCGTAGGGATCGGTGGGGGTGTCCATGGGGCGCAGGGTAGCGCTCAGGACGCTGGAAGCTCGATCCCGAGCGCATCCCCCATCTCGCGCCAGGTCAGCACCCCCTGGTTGTGGTGCAGATGCTCGGTGGGGATCGCGGCGAGCTCGGTGCGGGCTCGGTCCATGGCCTCATCCGGGACGGGGAAGTGGCCGAGGGCGAGAAGCGCGGAGATCTGGACGGCGAGGGCGGGGAGGGACGCGTGGGTGGCGGCGGACTGGGCCTTCTCTAGACCCTCGGGCTCCGGCTCGGCATCACCGAGCCAGCTGAGCGCGCGTGCCCAGAGCGCGGCGTCCGACTGGGCGCAACGGGTCCAGGCCACGGCACACTGGCCGGCACGCTGGGCCAACAGAGTCGTCTCCCCGAGCCGCCAGGCGATGGCGGATTCGGTGACGAGGATCAGCCCAAGCTGGATGGGGTTGCCGAGCTCGACGAACGCCTCGATGAGCTCCGGGGCGAGCTGGGGGACATCGCCATTCCGATACTCCGCCGCCCGGACCAACCAGGCTGCCCGGCCTTCGTACATGGAGTGACGAAGCGACGCAGCCTCCTCCCGCGCCTCCACCGCCAACGACCGAGCCCGCGAGTAGTCGCCCGCTTCAAGCAGCGCGGACGCCGCGTTGAGGTTGGCTCCGAGCTTGAAGATCCGTCGCTTGCTCCGGCCCACGGCGGCGAGGTGCATGGACGCCGCCTCCCGGAAGCGAAGCTCCCGGAACAACGCCAGCGCACGCCAACCCGAGACGCTGGCGAGGGTCTCCTCGTCCCCCGCACCGCGTGCCCAGGTCTCGATTGCGCTCAGCTCCCGCTCACGGGCTTCGTCGTCGTAGGTCGTAGCCCGAGCTCTGAGCGCGCGTCGCCGCCGCTCCAGCCGAGCCTCTGAGAATGGACCGATCTCGTCGGTCGCCTCGAGGATCCGCGCCGACTCCTCGGCGAGGCTATAGCTGGACGCCTCGAGCAACCTGCGCAGTCGCGGCAAGATCGGAAGCGGCGGCAGCCCGGTACGGTCCAGGTCGAGCAGCGCGCGCCGCAGCGCAGCAGGGGATGCCCCGTGCAGCGCCGTCTCAACCCGTTCGATGACTAGCTGCTCTGCGCCGTGCACCTCGTCGCTGGCCCGCACGCCCGCGAGCGCCACGCTCAGTACAGCCTCAGCCTCAGCCAGCCGTCCCCGGTCGGCCATCTCCCGCGCGAACTGAGCGGCGGCTGCGGCGAGCTCTTCGACCCGTCCGGACGCCGCGAGGTGAAACAACCGGGCTGATAGGTCGTGGGAGAGCACGTCCGCCAGCCGTCCGTGCGCCTTCGCGCGTCGCTCTCCAGTCCACCGGCCCAGGAGGGCCGTGCCACCTGTCTCATACACTCCATCACCGCGGATCCGGACCAGTCGATCGGCGACCAGCTCATCGAGGGTCGCCTCCAGCTCCCAGGTGGGCAGATCGACGACCGCAGCGAGCACAGCCGCGGTGCCGTGGGGCCAGGCAAGCTCGATCCACGCGACGAGTTCAGCGAGGGCCTCTGGTACCGCTGCTCCCCGGGCACCCAGGTCATGGCCGGCAGCAAACCCGGCGCCCAGTCTCACCAGCGCTTCGCGCCCGATGCGTAGTCGGCCGTCATCCCACCGAGCAAGGCCAGACCGAACCCAACTCATCACCTCTGCGCGGACCCGGCCCGGGAACCCGTCCGTGCGACGGTGCAGCTCTGCCGCAGCGTCCGACGGGAGATGGAAGAGCATCTCTGGCCCCCAGAAGAGGGACGAGAGGGCAGCGCTCTCCAGCGGTTTCGCTTCGACGTCGCACGGGCCATCCACGACCTCAATCACAACGCCGAGGTCTCCCACTTCGTCGAGCAGAGCGCGACTCCACCGATCGACGGGGCGGCCCGAGTCCACGATCAGCACGCCACCGTCGCGTAGCCAGCCCGTCAAGGTGCGGTGCGCGGCGCTTCTGGCTTCTGCCCAGGAGAGGTCCGACGACGGCTCCACGCTGAGCAGCGGGCCCAGCGAGGCGAGAGGACGCCCGCCCGAACCGAGCACCGCGAGGGACCGGCCCTGCCCTTCCAGCACCGCGCCCGCCTCGTGTGCCGTCCGGCTCCTTCCGGACCCAGGCTCGCCACCGACTCGGGTACTCAGTCCACGGGCCGCCCGCTCGACGATGGCGTCCACGGCGTCCCGTGGGCCAACCCAGGCGAACGCGCTCTCCACCCGGGAGATCGAAGACCCCCGGCCCGAGAGCAGGCTGATCACTTCACTCGCGCTCTGGGGGCGGTCGTCGGGGTGCACCGCGAGCAGAGAATCGATGGCGGCCGCGACGTGCTCGGGGACGTGCGGCGCCTTGTCGCGAACCGGCGGCGGCGCGCGCGTGCCGCGCATCAGAATGGCCTGCGCTCCCCCATCGGCGTGGGGGAGCTCGGATGCGAGGGCCTCGTACAGCATCACGCCGATGGCGTAGAGGTCGGCGCGGGCGTCGGCGCGCTGACCAAAGAGCTGTTCTGGGGCGAAGTAGGCGGGGGTCCCCAGGATTTGCCCGGTCTGGGTGATCGTGCGCCCGAGCGCCGGGCCGGAACTGAGACCGAAGTCCAAGACCACGGGGCGACCGTCGGGGCGAACGAGCACATTTGCGGGTTTCAGGTCGCGATGGACAACGCCAAAGGCGTGAATGCGGCCGAGAATCTCGAGCAACGCCAATGCACGATGCTCCAGGTCTCCCCAGGACCCGATCGGACACCCGGGAAATGGGGAGCCGGGCACGTAGTCCATGACAAGGCAAGTGCGTCCATCGTCGTCGAACTCATCGCGGAGTCGGACCACGCCCGGTACTTGGAGCAGGCGAAGCGCTGCGGTCTCCCTGCGGAACCGGTCGCCCGCGATGCCCTCGAGGACCTTGATGGCGACGCGCTCGTCCGTCCGTCGATCGAGCGCGAGATAGACCGCGCCGAAGCCGCCGGTGCCGACGAGGCCCTCGACCTTGTATCTGTCAGCGATGAGGACGTCCGGCAGCGCGCCGCCAGAGAGGTCCGCCGAGAGGGTCGCGAGCAAGTCCACACGGCATCGTACAGGGGCGAGGAACAAGGGACTGAGGGCACGTTGGCAAGGGACGGGCGCCCTCGGTAGGGTGGGCGCAAGGAGGGGGAATTCATGGAACGAGACAAGAACTCACGCGGCCTCCGCGTCGCTGCGCTGTGCGCACTGCTGGTGGTGGTCGGCTGTGGTAGCGGCGAGAAGAAGGATGCGGACGCGCCTCCACGGGGAGGAGATGCGGTCGAGCCAGCGACGCCGGCCACCGATGCGAAGAACGCGAAACCAGCCAAAGGTGTACTCGGTATCGCATCGGTCAGCATCGAGCCTGGGACGTTCGGCATGTGGCACGGGACCCAGATGAAGGGTCTGCTGATTCGCCTCGATGGGGCGAACGCACGACTCGAGATCGCTGGCGGCTATCAGGGGCTTCCCCGGGCCTGGCAGAGTCAGCCCTTCGCTCTCGAGGTGAGGTACCTGAAGGCAGCGCCCGCGCTGACAGCGAACGAGACCGAGAGGGTGCAACTGGATCGAGCGTTCGACGCTGCGGTGGCAAGGTATGGGGTGCTGCCAGCAGGCGACCCAAAGCGCCTCCCGAGCGCAATCCCGGCGGACTACGTCAAGCTTCGTTCCGAGGACAAGCCAAAGCCAGCCAACGATGCGCACTGCACCACCGCGACCGAGCAGTCCGCGTTTCATGCGGCGATCTACGACATCATCGGCCTGCCCAGCAGCGGGTCTCCAGTCGCTCGCGGGGCCGTGCTCATCGGCACCGCTGGGCAAGAGGTCTACGCGGTGAGCGACGCCACGGTCCTCCCGCTTCCCGCCGCTGGAGATGAGGGGTTCGAGCTTCGACCTCGAGCAACCCAGACCTTCACCGCGCACTCCTGCACCAGCGGCACCAACAACCACTACACCCACGTGATCGACAACCTCAAAGGCACGAATACTGCCTGGACCGGCAAGTTTGTCGTGCGGAGATACGTCCCATGAGCAGAGTCCAAGCCCTCCTCGGGCTCACTGCCCTGTTGGCCCTCGCGGTCGGGGTCTTCTTCTGGGTCAGTCAACCGGCATCCGGATCCTTCGCGTCGGTGGAGCCCGGTACGTGGGACCTCAACAGCCTCAAGGGCAAGAAGAAGATTCAGGGCTACCTGTACCGCGGCGACACCGGGGCTCACGAGATGCTCGTCACGCAGCGGTCGGGGAACTACCGGCTCCCAATGAATGGCGCGGCCTGGGACAGCATCGCCGCCACGGTCACGAAGCCCGGGGCGGGCGGGACGAGCTGCCTGACATACACCGCACAGTGCTTGACGCTCGCTTCTCGCCTACTCAGGAAGACCGGAACGCTGGCGCGCTGTGACCACGTCAACGCGCCCCTGACGTCGCAGTGCAAGGACGCCACGGACACGAAGGCACGAGTGCTCGTCCCGGAGACCTACGAGGTCCGCGCAAATGGCAGCACGTCGGTGGCCGGGTACCTCTGCGTGGCCAGCACTGGCCAGGAAGCCTGGCTGACGAGGAACGGGTCGGCTCCTCCCTACAAGTCCGGACTGCAGCTGACGCCGGCCAAGCTCATAGGCGTCAACGACTGCCTGTGCACCGGCGCACCCGGCCACACCGCGACTGAGTTCTTCGCCGTCGCGACACGCACGCTCAACCTGACAAGCACAGGCGTGACGGAGTTGCACGGCGACGTGACGTTCGAGAACTCCTGCACCGACCTCCGAACGGTCAACTCGATCTTCGACGTGATAGCAAAGGCCGACGACGGCGAGATCGAGCCAGCGGCAGTCGCCGATGCGATGCTCGAGGCGAAGGGGGAGCTCGACGTCGACATCGAGCCGCTGCTTAGTTGGGTCCGCGGAGAGGTGGAGCTTGCGGCGGGAGCTGCGGACGAGGAGGCGACGGTCAATGAGGCGCCGGCGGGTGAGAACCGATTCGGAGACGCGGTTGCTGCTGTAGGAGGAGACCCTGCGGTAGCGCTCGAGCCGCTCGCAGCCACGCTGATCCGCGGCGCGAGCATCGACGACGGCGCTTGGCAGATCTACGTCGATGGCCTCCTCAAGGGCTTCGCGCTGCGCCTGGAAGACGGCACCCTGGAGCTCATTGCCACGGTGGATCCGATGCCGCTGACTGGCCTCCAGATCGACTTCCTCCAGATCGACGGGGAGCAGACCTTTGAGGGCAGCGAGCAGGATGCGCTCACCGCCTGGTGGAGCACGTTCGCAGACGTCCATGGGAACGGGCCAGATGCCTACTACGTCCTCGTGGTTCGAACCGAGAAGTACAAAGCCAAGGACGAGCATTGCCCGAGAGAGAACGCCCGACTCGCCGTCAGGGCGGGGACGTACGAGGTGCGCGACCTCAAGAAGAGGGAGGGCAACGAGTTCGAGACCGGTGACCTGCGCGGGCTGTACCTGTCCAACGAGGGGTATAGCGAGCAATCGAGGGGACAGGAGCTCTACCACCTCAAGTTGGGCATCAACCTGCCCCTGACTGCGAACAAGGACGGGTTCAGTCTGATCGAGCGTGACGACGATTTGGCGGACCGGACAAGCTTCTCGTGCGACTCGGAGCATGACGCCGACTACTTCGAGAACGTCGTCGAGGAGCTCGACGAAGGGTACGACGCGCTCGCGGACTTCAAGCGCTTCATCAAGCGGACCGAGGTGTCGTACACACCGCCCCGCCCGACGACCCCCTGACCGCCCTCACGCGCACGTGAGCGCATGATCCCCCTGCCCCCCAAAGATCCCGCTTCGGATCCTGCCGTCTCCTTGGTAGCCTGCGTCGATCTGCGCGCTGGGCCTTTCTCGTTTTACGACGAGCGGCGTGGCGCACCCCCATCAGGGACCCTTCACGGAGAAGACCGTGCCTCCCGATTCAGCCCGTCAGCAGTCCACTGCTCTAGCCCGCGTCGACCGCCTCCAGCGCAAGGAGGACAAGGCACGCAAGCAGCATGAGCTCCAGAAGTCCAAGAGCGACTCCACGCTCAAGCAAATGGCCGCCAAAGCGGCCAAGGACGGCAAGGCCAACAAGGCCCAGGAGGAAGTGAACGGCGGCAAGGCCTCCCAAAAGGACGGCACGCCAGCCGCGGGCCCCATGCAGGGCGGCAAGGGGATGGGCCCCCACAAGAAGAACCCCATCGGCGACAAGTCCACCAAGGAAGCCGCGAAGTTCGCAGTCAAGCTCGCCGCTGAGTCCAAGAAGAGCCAGCTCCCCCCGGACGTCCAGGGCGTCAACGAGGCCCCGCAGGTCGAGCTCACCCAGGGCGCCACCGACGGCGGCAAGGCGGCCGAAGGCGCCGGTGATGGCGCCGCCGCAGGAGCAGCGGCAGGTGCAGGCGGCGGAGGAGCAGCGGCGGCCAGTGGCGGCGGCAGCACCGACGAGGCGAAGGCGCTGACCAACGCGCCGCCCGCGGAGTTCGCGAAGAAGATCTCCGAGACCGGCAAGAAGATCACCGACGCCGCGAGCAAGGAGGTCTCCGCCAAGAACGAGGCGATGCCCGACTTCACCGCCAAGATGAGCGGCGAGACGGACCTCTCCAACGACGGCTCCGTCGAGCGCGTCGCCGGCGACGACAGCATCAGCAAGGGCGGCATCGGCGAAGACGCCAGCTCACCCAATCTCAAGAAGGAGCTTCGGGTCCGCACCGGCAAGCAGAAGCCGGGCTCCGACATCAAGGGCGCGGGCACCGACGCCGGCGCCGAGGCCCTCAAGAGCCTGTTCTCTGCGTCGCTGGGCAAGATCGAGACCAGCAGCACCGTGAACGCCAGTCCGGGCCCCGCACCCACCGTGCAGCTCTCGGGCGAGAGCGACCCGTCGCGCGCCAACGAGGAGCAGGAAGAAGCCAACCAGAAGTCCGACGCGTCCTACGTCAAGCACGTCGAAGCGATCAACGCGGGCCCTGGCCCCGAGGTCGTCAAGCCGCTGCACGTGCAGGAGGCCATCCCCGCCGCGAACATCGAGCTGCCGCCCATCCCCGATGTCGGCACGCCCGCCGAGGCCGCCGACTACCTCAGCAAGGGCCACGACGCTCAGGTCTACGACAAGGCCGATGAGCTGCAGGCAGGCAAGTTCGACGAGGCGCTGGCCGAAGCCGAGGGCCAGTTCGAGCAGGCCGGCGACAACCTCGACACCGACCACGCGAGCAAGGTGGACGAGGCCAGCAAGGCCGTCGACGACGAGAACACCAAGGCCCAGGAGAAGCAGGAGGCCGAGGTCAACAAAGCCCGCGGCGACATCGACAAGGGCCGCTCGGACACCAAGAAGGCGCAGGAAGGCGAGCTGAAGAAGGCCAAGAAGGCCGGCGACAAGCAGCGCAAGTCCGCCCAGGGGAAGATCGAAAAGCGTCGCAAGGACGACGACAAGAAGATCAGCAAGAAGTTCAAAGAGGGCGAGAAGAAGGCGGCGCAGAAGAAGAAGACCGCCGAGAAGAAGGCCGCCGCCAAGAAGAAGGAAGCGGACGCGAAGAAGTCCGACGAGTCCTGGTGGTCGCGCGCGGCCTCGGCCGTGGGCAGCTTCATCGACAGCGTCGCCAACGCGGTGTCTGGCATCTTCGACGCGATGGCCAAGGCCGTCGGCTCCATCCTGAACGCGGTCAAGGACGCCGCGATGGGGATGATCGACGCCGCCATCAGCTTCGCCACCGCGGCGCTCGACGTGCTCGGCGACGCGCTGAAGTCGCTGGTCACCAACCTGCTGGGCGACATCTTCCCGGGCCTCGCGTCCGCGCTGAACGACCTCATCGACTCCGCGGTCAACATGGCCAAGGACGCCGTGAACGCCATCGGCGAGCAGCTCAAGGCCGCCGTCGCCGCTGCGATCGACGGGCTCAACGGCGCCATCCAGGCCGTCATCAACGCCTACAAGGCCGCGGTCGCCACGGCGCTCGCTATCGCCTCAGCGGCGGTGACCGGCGACTGGGAAGGCGCGCTCAAGGCGATGCTCGAGGGCGCGCTGTCGCTCGCCGGCATCCCCGCCGCCGAGTTCTACCGGGTCGTCGGCGACGGCATGGACACCATCAACGCGATCATCGATGACCCGGGCAGCTTCGTCGGGAACATGATCGACGCGGTGGGCAACGGCTTTGGCCAGTTCGCGGACAACTTCGGCACGCACCTCATGGACGGCGCCATCGAGTGGATGACCGGCTCGCTCGGCGAGGCGGGGCTCACCCTGCCCGAGACGTGGGACGCGGGCGGCATCTTCGGCCTCGTGCTCGACATCCTGGGCCTGGGCTACGACAGCCTCAAGGGCAAGGTCGAGGAGCGCATCGGCGAAGAGAACATGGCGATGCTGGAGTCCGTATGGGGCTACGTGGAGGCGGCGCTCGACGGCGGCCTCGCGGGTCTTTGGGACCACGCCAAGGACCAGGTGGGCAACATCTGGCAGGGCGTGCTCGACGCTGCGCTCGGCTTCCTCATGGAAAAGGTGGTCGTGGCCGCCGTCACGAAGATCGCGTCGATGTTCAACCCGGCCGGGGCGATCATCCAGGCGGTCCTCATGGCCTGGAACGTCTACAACTTCGTCCAGGAGCAGGCCGCTCGCATCATGGGTCTCGTGACCTCGGTCGTGGACTCGATGACCCAGATCGTCGCCGGCCAGCTCGGCCCGGCCGCGAACTTCATCGAGGGCTCGCTCTCCGACCTGGTGCCGGTCGCCATCTCGCTGCTCGCCAACCTGCTCGGCCTCGGCGGCGTGTCGGCGAAGGTCAAGGAGATCATCGAGAACCTGCAGGAGACCGTCGGCGGCGGCGTGGACTTCGTGCTCGACAAGCTCTTCGAGCTGGGCAAGTCCGCGTTCGATGCGATTGCCGGTGTGGTCAGCCCGGGGGAAGAAGACCCCGCGGCGGAGGCGGCGAACGCAGAGGAGACCCCCGCTCAGGCGGGCGGCGATCCCGCGCAGCTACCAGGCATGACGCTCGCGACGACGTCCGGCGCGATCCAGCTCGGTTGGGACGCCGTGGCTGGCGGTCAGTCTGGGAACACGAAGATGACCGGCGGTTCCTACGCCGGCAACGTGGGCGCAGTGGGGATCGGCAAGATGGAGACCGCAGCGGCGGCCCTCGAGGGACCGGCGAAGACCGAGGCCGACCGATTCATCGGCGCGGCAAAGACGCAGGCACTGTCGTTGGATTCGCGTGGTGGCAAGTACATCCGCGGTGAAGACCTGGACCTCGGCCCGCTACGCGCGGGGTTCGACACGTTGTCGGCCGCTCTGCTCGAAGGCGCGAACGTGCTGGACTCGGCGAACACGAGCGGTCTCGAAGCGGGACAGCTTCCGCCCGCGGCGACGTTCAGCGATGCGCACGGCCACAGTCACCGCGTCTGGGCGGAGGCCGAGAACGGCGTCCCGAAGCTGATGGTCGCCAGCACGCCCATCCGCGTGCAGGACCAGGTGAAGGCCTGGCGAGACATCCGCGATGCCATGGTTGCTCCCGAGAAGGGCGCGTTCGAGAGCCTTCTGAGCACGACCGTGGCGCTCGAGCAGGAGTGCGAGACGCTGGCAGCACAAGTCGCTGCGGGTACCGCGGGCGCGAGCGGGCTCGCTGCGAAGCAGGCCCAGCTCGCCCAGAACATCAACGACCTGTTCTCCGTGACGAGCGCAACCGACGACTTCGCGGGGGTCGACCCCCGCGACACCCTGCTCGATCCGCAGTTCGGCCAGTTCAAGACGAAGTACGCCGGTTTCGCCGCAGAGGTCGGCATGTCTGGAGCCGCCGCGGAAGCCGAGGTCATCTGGTTGGCCGCCGTGCAGTCCATGCAGCGGACGCTGCCGGACTACCGCAAGGTCAAGTTGCTCACTCCAAAGCCAGGCGAGTTCAAGCGGCAGCTGGGTAGCAAAGCGATGGAGGCTGTCATCGCCGACTTCGATCCGCTGATCGACGCGATGCGGCCTCTCATGGACCTCTGGACGGGGCAGAACCAGGGAAAGAAGTGGGCTTTCTGGTCTGGGAAGCCCGCCTCCACCATCGCAAAATCGGCATCCGGCTGGATCGCCCTCGAGTCTTCCCCGCTCGGAGCCATGTTTGACGGGCTGAGCATGGACAGCACCCCACGACCCAACAACTCCGGTGACATGGGGCTCTGGAGCTCGCTCTCGAATGCTTACGCCGAGTACCTCGCTGGTGTGGTGGAGACCGCGGCGGAGCTCGGTGGTTTCGTCGGCATGGGCGCCACTGGCGTCGAGAACACCTACATGGGCGTCGAGCGCAAAGCGGTGGTCAAGATCCTCGGCCACAGCAAGGCCGCAGCGCTCGACTTCAACTGGTTCGCCTGCCTGTCGGTCTCCGGTGACCCCAACGAGCCCGACCGCAGCCACAAGGTGGCCGGCATCGACGGCGTCATTCTCTCGACGAAGGACCGCAACGCAGCCATCGCGAAGGCGGAAGAGGAAGGACGCAAGATCCACCCCTGGGGTGACGCGCCGCACACTCACCTCCTGATGCACCTGCAGGAGAACAGCCAGGCCAGCTCGGCGTTCGACAGCAACTTGATGAGCAAACTGGAGACCGTCACTCCGCCCGATAGCCCGACGGCGAGCATCGACGACACCGAGCCCTACGTGCTGCACGCGCGCCCCACGCTCAACGCGCTGTTCAACCGGAGCAGCTCGGTGGGGACTTCCCTCAGCGACGACCTCAAGAACATCGAAGTCACCAAGAGCGAGAACGGCATGGACGAGGTCCGTGGGTTCGAGGAAGACTCGCCGTACCTCACTCCGCTCCGCGCCGACGTCGCCAATGGGCTCAAGAGCAGCGTGCGCAGCCCGACGATCCGCGACGGCGTGCTGCAGCGCGCGAACCCAACCATCCCGGGCAGCGCGAAAGCCGCCATCACCACGTGGCTGACCAACCAGCCCTCGCGCGGCACACCGCCCGCGACCCGCGACCTGGCTCAGCTCCCACGGCACAGCTACACGAACGCTGGCGGCCAAGACCACGAGTTGTACGTGGACGGCGGCGGCAACGTCACGCAGGCCTCGAACAACCCCAAGGAGGTCAAGAAGACCCAACAGGGCAAGGCATTCCAGCTCGCTGGCCAAGTCGAGGAGATGACAAAGGCGTACCTCGCGGGCGAGGACAACCTTGAGCAGATCAAGACCGCGATGGGTCAGCTAAAGACTGAGATGGCGGCCGCGCGCGGCGAAATCGACGAGGCCATCCTGGTCAAGAAGCGCCTCGCGCTCGAGCAGAAGCTCGGTGCCCACGCGTTTGGGCACTCCGCCTCGAACGGCGCCGCCACCGACCTCGCCGACAAGTCCTGGAAGCTGCTCGAAGGACTCGGCGACCAGATGATGACCAAGGCGGCGAAGATCGACACCGACTTGCTCAAGGACGGAGACCTCAACACGTTTGAGCCGTTTAGGGAGATGGTGACGAACTGCGGCATGGACCTCGGCGCCGGATTCTTCGGCTCGGTCGGCAAGTCCTACGACCGGATCAAGCAGGTCTTCAAGAGCGGCAACTTGCGCGAGAAGGTCCAGCACGTCGTCAACTTCAGCGGAAGCTGGGCGAAGCAGGTCTTCAAACAGGGTGCTGACGACGTTCAGAAGCTGCTCTCCGATGCGGGCGTCGCTGAGGAGGAGATCCGCAAGGTCATGGCCGCGCGCGACGCGCAGCTCGCCAAGCCCGCCGACAAGCAGAAGCTCGACAAGAAGGGCCTGTACGGGAGCACGGAGGGCAACGATGAGTACGCCGAGGCCAAGGGCTCGGATATGGACCGCAAGTTCCCAGCCGTGCCTCTGGAGGCGCTCAGCCGGGACGAACTCGTGGCGTTGGCGCGTCGTTTCGGCATGAAACCGCGCGACACCACCCCCACCGACAGAATCCTGCGCGACCTCAAGAAGCGGCAGACCGACGAGAAGACCAAGAACAAGTACATCGCGGCCGGCACGTCGGGCGGCGGGGAATCGAACCCGACCACGCTCAGCCCGCGCGGCCGAGAGACGGACATCGGCCTCAGCGGTCGGGAGTCCGAGGCGCACGGTCTCGACGGCAAGCTGCCCTTCCTCGAGGGGATGCTCGCCAACATGGTCGACAGCAACAACGCCTGGATCAAGGAGGCGAACGACCTCGAGATGCCGCTGCGCGCGGGTGTTTCGGGTACGACCCATCGCTGGATGAACTTCGCTGCCCAGCTCGGCGCGAACTTGCCGGGCTCGCGGCTCGCGATGCTCGGACACCTGATCCCGACGAACGCCCACAGCTTCCACGAGATCATGGTCGCGGCGCAGGGTCACGTGTCCTACGAGCAGGGCAAGTACACCCCGCTGGACCCCATCACTGGCGACATGCGGAAGCTCGCGCTGGACGCTGGAGCCGAGGCGAACGAGGTGGACGCGATCTTGGGGATCAGCCCCAACGCCTGATTAGTGGAGGAGCTGGGAACCCTGGAGCGCTCGGGCGGCCTCGCGGGCGGCCCGCTCCTTCGCCTCCGCCTTGCGGGCAGGCAGCCACTTCACCATCGACCCGGAGTACTTCGTGTTGCGGCCCTTACCGTCGGCGCGGGGCTGAAGCGCGGCGAGAAACCGCTCCTCTTGATCACCCAGGCTCGTGTCCACCTCAACGAAGCACCCCCAGGCCACGCCGTCGGGCCCGGTCACAGTCATGAGGTAGTAGGCGAGCTCGTATCGGCCGTTGAAGCCATCGAGTTCAGCGGTCCAGCTTCCTCCGTCCGCTGTTGGCAACGGTCCGAGGGTCATTGGGAAGGGAAGGTCGTCCATTTGCCCAGGATAGCGCCCGACAGGATGGAGTAGCCTCTCACCGTGTCTGAACTCTCCTTCTGCCCCGATGGCGGCTGGCTCGTCTCTGAGTCGCCGATCCCCGCCGACCCAAGCGACCACTGGACCCACGGGGTCGGGGATGTCTTTGGATGCAACCACCTGGTGTGCGGCACCTGCGGCAAAGACGTACAGACCGCGCTGGAGGGCTACTTCGCCCGGATGTACTGGTGCGACTGCACGAAGTTCAAGGAGACCGAGCGACGCCTTGTTCAAGACGAAGAGCGGGACGCGTTCGACATCGCGCTCCCTTGGAGCTGCGGCGGCCACCCAGACC